>Ga0310124_10000108_pt1 | contig 52792 bp, 39 predicted proteins | sample CB11b_AW_Bot5_MG_FD_203507 | JGI IMG/M metagenome (GOLD analysis project Ga0310124, IMG submission 203507) | Marine microbial communities from Western Arctic Ocean, Canada - CB11b_AW_Bot5 | ecosystem: Environmental > Aquatic > Marine > Oceanic | place: Canada: Western Arctic Ocean | collected... | reverse complement strand
CCAGCAATTTCCTCCACGGTTCTCTAACGGCGAGTCAACGACCGAACCTTCGACTTTTTATCCCAACCCGTATCTTGGTGGTGAGTGGCACATCCGAGATACATGCGAATACATGCTAACTGGCTCGATGGCCGTACTTGATATCGGTGCCAAGCGGCGGGCGGAGTGGCTGTATAACATCTATCAAATGGGTCGAGACGCGATTGCCGCCGGGGAGGATGAGACCTACGTTATTTCCCTCAACCAGTGGGACCCGGGCACGGCGATTAAGTTAGTGAACGTACTCCGCCGCGGAGGTATCGAAGTTGATCGTGCGACAGCCGACTTCATATTGGATGGGATTGAATATCCTTCCGGCAGCTTTGTGGTGGCCGGGGCGCAAGCATTCCGCCCTCACCTGACGGATTTACTCAATCCGCAGGTCTATCCCGACCGGCGCCTCTATCCGGGTGGTCCTCCAGACCGTCCGTATGACATCACAGGGTGGACGTTACCGTTCCAAATGGATGTGAACGTTGCGAAACATTCCGGTCTTGGTAATCAGCGACCCGAAGTAGCACTTGAACCGGTGGTGGGATTAGCCCAGCCGCCAAGTCACTCGATGCCTGATCAACCGGCAGGCGCCTATGTCATCGACACTCGTGCGAACGATGCTTTTATTGCGGTGAATCGATTACTCGCTGGGGGCGAGACAATTTATCGTATGACTACAGTCGTTGATGAAGGTGTGGCATATGACCAATGGGGAAATCCAATAGATACTGTTGTATGGCCTGCTGGAACGTTCTTGGTCGCGGTTGGCCCAAACACGCACGCTCGCGTGGCTGATGCTGCATCATCGCTTGGTCTCACGATTGGTGCTCTAGATGTCCTGCCTTCGACTGGCACCGTTCAACTTGCGACGCCGCGCATCGGTCTCTATCACGCCTGGGGCGGCAATATGGACGAAGGGTGGACCCGTTGGCTTCTGGAACAGTTCGAATTTCCTTATACGAGTCTCCACGATGCCGAGGTACGCACAGGCAATCTCCGCGATCGCCATGACGTAATCGTCTTACCGGATGCGACCTACCAGAGCATGCTGCACGGTTTGAGTGCTGAGCGAATGCCTGTCGAGTATACCGGCGGTATGACGGTCGCTGGTCTGGCTAACTTGCACGAATTCGTGACGGCGGGCGGTACATTGGTTGCGATGGATACGGCGACCGAGTTGCCATTGGAGATTTTTAATCTGCCAATTAGTGATGTGACTGTGAGCCAGAGCGATTCCGACTATTACATTCCTGGAACGCTGTTGCGTATGGCTGTTGACAACGCTCATCCACTTGCGTTCGGGATGCCAGAAGAGTCGACAGCATTTTTTGCGCGTAGTCCAGCCTTTACGATCGGTCGCGCCCCAAGCCGAAGCGAGCGCTGGACGGGAATAAGGTCTAAGTCTCCTGAATCTATCCGCACGGTCGCATCCTACCCATCGTCCCAAGACGAACTACTGAAGAGTGGATGGTTATTGGGCGGGAACGTGATTACCGGCCGCGCTGCAGTCGTTGAGGTTGCAGTTGAAAAGGGACGCATCGTGTTGCTAGGGTTCCGTGTTCAACATCGCGCACAATCACACGGCACTTTCAAACTATTATTCAACTCGTTGTTGATTGGTGCTATCGAGGCGAGCTAGGGCGCCTCTCTTTAAGATAACCTACATTGTGGTCGCACCCTGTGCGTTGACTGGTCCGACATGCGCGTCCGAGTCGAGATTGGCAGCGTTTCGGAAGGCCTCTTGCATGGCCTTGGCAATCTTTCTGGCGGCTGTTTCGGTTCCTGCAAAGGCGAACAATGAGGGACCAGCGCCAGATATCGAGCACCCGAGTGCTCCGCAATCGCGGGCGGCTTCCTTCACTTCAGCGAGGCCAGGGATCAGTTCTGCACGCACTGGTTCCACCAGTCGGTCGACAATGCATCGCCCGAATTGCTCAAGGTCATCTCGATGCAGAGCGTCAACGAGTGCGCCAAAGTTTCCGAGATTCCCTACGGCGTCGGCCAGCATATAAGTGCGCTCACTTACGAGGCGACGTGCCGCCGCAGTCGAGACTTCACAGTGCGGATGCACAACGACGACTTGTAGAGAGGTGGGAATGGGTAAGTTAATAAGTTCCAATGGCTCGTAACTGCGAATAAGGACGATACCGCCCAACATGCTCGGAGCAACGTTGTCAGCGTGCGGTGTTCCCGCAGCGACTTGCTCGCCTGCCAACGCACTCGCGACCAGTGCTGTTCGTGTGAGCGGACGGCCAAGTAGTTCATTGGTCGCAAAGGCCCCAGCTACAGCACTCGCACCGGAACTGCCCAGCCCGCTGGCAAGCGGAGTCTGCTTGTGTAGTCGAAGGCAGAGACCGCGATGTTCTGGCGAGGCTTGGTTATCTGCTTGAACACGTCGGAGAACATCGGCTGCGGCAACGGCGGCCACATTGCGTGCTCCGTCGTACGGTAATGCTCCACCGTCCCCAGTAATTTCGAGAATGGTAACGCCTGGTGTATCGCACCACTCGGCTTCCACCAAGTCGCCAGGTTGTGGCAACGCGAGACCAATGACATCAAACCCTGGACCAAGATTTGAAGCACTTGCTGGAGCGAACACACGGACTTTGTTCTTCATCTGTCTCAGAGTAACAGAATGAAGTGGCGAGCGACACGCTCAGTCGCTGCAGTGTCTGACCAGTGGCATTGATTCGACTTGGAGTCTTCCGCGACTGGTTGACCGTTTGGGATAGTTGTCAAAACTGATGCATTCAGTCTGTAAAGATCTGGCACAGGATTATTTGTGCGCCAGAAAAATTGACCCACACTCACCAAGGCCTATTCGCAAAAGAAACCTATATATTCCAGTAACTTACGTGGAAATTGCTCGATCAAAAAGTCGGGTCAAATTTTTAAAATGATTTTCTCGGTGTGTTGTTAAGTAGCATTTTAATGCGTGGTCAGTTTAGAATGCATAACTCTGGCTTTGGCGCTTAATTGAGTTGGTCCTGAAGCGGGACTTTTGATTCGTTTTAAAGTGAAGATGTTTTTGAGGAGGATGTTATGTCGCTCTCGCGTCGCGCATTTGTTCGCAGATTAGGAATCAACCGAGCCAGTTCGTTTAACGGTGGATATATCGCCGCCCGAGGACGAGAGGCCATGGTTGCAGAAATGGCGCCAGGTGCGTTTAACGAAAGTCTCCTGCTGCCGCCTGAAGGCGACGAAATTCGCATTAGCAGTAATGAGAACCCGGTAGGTCCCGGCCCAGCAGCGTTTGAGGCGTTAGTTGAGGCTTTAGACGAAGGCGCCGGTCGTTATCCGACCAACGCGCGTCCGGGAATCGGAGATTTAGTGTCGACTCTCGCCAGCAAGTGGGGCGCAGAAAGACAGCACATCACGATCGGGACAGGCTCAGGTGAAATCCTCGAAAATGCTACCAAGGCGTTCACTGGACCGAACCGAGCACTGGTCACGGCTGATCCTTCGTACTTGCAGGCGGTAGGAGTTGCTCTGCAGTGGGGTTATCCGATCAAGACCGTACCGCTCGATGCCAATCTTCGGCTGGACTTGACTGCGCTGGCTAGCGCAGCCAAGGGCGCTGGGATGGTCTTTATGTGCAACCCGAACAATCCAAGTTCCACGGTGGTGGGAGCATCGGATGTTGAGGCATTTGTCGCAGAAGTCAGGCGCGTCTCGCCTGAAACCTACATCCTGATCGACGAGGCATATGGCGATTACGTCACCGACCAGAATTTCAAGACGGCCATTCCCCTCGCATTGCGAACGCCGAATGTCTTCGTCGCACGGACGTTCTCGAAAGCCTACGGGATGGCGGGATTACGACTGGGTTACGCGGTTGGCCACGCCGATACCATCGGAATTTTGTCTCGCTGGACGCATGTGTTCAATACGAACAACTTTTCCAATGCAGCGGCTGTCGCATCGTTGAACGATCCTGATAATCTTGCCCAAGAAGTTGCGCGCAATACGGAAGCGCGTGACTACACGCGGAAGTTTTTCGCTGATGCCGGTTATGAATCTGCTGACTCGCAGACGAACTTTCTCTTTGTCAATCTTGGGAGACCGGCGAGTGAATTTCGCGCTGCGTGTGCTGAGCACAACGTGCTCGTTGGTCGCGATTTTCCACCAATGGAAAAAACACACTGTCGGATCTCGATTGGCACAATGGACGAGATGCGCAGGGCTACGGAAGTTTTCAAGCAGGTGCTGGCGTAGACGCACAGGCGTCTACGTGGAGTGAGTTGGGTTAAGTAGAAGTGAACAAACGTTCTGTCTGGGCAGGCACGCTGGCCCAGAAAGTTTTTCGAGGAGGATGACATGTCGTTTTCACGACGCACGTTTGTAAAGACTGTTGGGCTTGGGGGTGTAGCAGCATTTTCGGGTAGCTATATCCCGCGGACTTTCGAGCTACCAGAGTTTTGGACAGCAGAACTGCTGGCCCAGGAACGGCCACTTTTACTGCACAACAACGAGAACCCGGCGGGTCCTGGCGAGCGCGCGCTCGCCGCGGCACGTAGCACTCTCGGCGAGGGTGGCGTAGGGGTCGGTCGCTATCCGATGTCCGCACCAGAAACAAATGAAGCCGGACTGAAACGGGCCATTGCTGATCGTTTTGGTGTTGCACCGGGCAATGTGATTCTTGGCTTGGGGTCGACGCAGGTCCTCCGCACGGCGGTGCAGGCGTATACGTCGTCCACGAAACCGCTTGTGACCGCAACGCCGACCTACGAAGAATGCACTCAGTACGCGGAACTGATCGGGTCAGCTTTCACCGAGATTGGTTTGAACGACAAGATGCAGTTGGATCTCGACGAAATGGCAGCAGCGGCACGGGAAGGTGCGGGACTCGTGTTCTTGAATAATCCGAATAATCCGACGGCCACGGTTCATGGCGAAGACGCCGTGATGGCGTTCATCGATGACGTGCTGACTGCATCACCAGACACGACGATTCTGGTTGATGAGGCATATCACGACTATGTCACCGACCCGAATCACCGGAGTCAAATCCCAACGGCGCTCACGAATTCGAGAGTGCTGGTGGCGCGGACATTCTCGAAGGCGCATGGGATGGCTGGATTCCGTGTTGGGTTCGGCATTGCGCATGAGGATATGGTGCAAGAACTCACGCCATGGCACAGTCGAATGACATTGAATACTCTTGGCATTGCTGCAGCAAAGGTGTCGATTCTGGATACTGGGCGACTTGAAGCTGAATCCGTGCGGAACACCGAAGCACGTCAGTTTACGATTGACTGGTTTAAGAACGCCGGTTTTGATGCGACTGATTCGCAGACGAATTTCATTTTCGTCAATACGGGTATGGCAGCGCAGGAATTCCGCGACGGTGCTCGGGAAAATGGCGTGGCGGTTGGCCGGAACTTCCCACCTTATGAAGAGGATTGGGCGCGCATTTCTATCGGAACTATGGACGAGATGCGTCAAGCGGTCGAGGTTTTTGCGAAGGTTCTACGGATCAACGCGACTGCAGCGGCGTAAGAGTATCTCCGTTTGCTGATCTTGCGCACCGATCAACCAGTATCGGTGTATCGGTTCTGGATATACGCTTCTTCCTACGCATCCCCTCAACTGTAGGTGGTTCGTAATCGGCGACAGGAGCAGCCCGAGGGCTGATCAATAATCTCCCATGAGCCAACCAGCGCCAGGACAGCTATCTCGGTCAATCAATCTTACGCAAACGACGGCCATGGTGGTCGGGACCATTATTGGTGCGGCGATTTTTGTACAGCCTACCGAAATTACCAAACTCGTTCCGTCTTTAGGCGGGGTGGCATTGATTTGGTTGCTCGCGGGAACATTAACTTTTTTTGGAGCGTTAGTATGCGCAGAACTCGCCTCCGCCTTTCCTCGCACTGGTGGCGTGTATGTGTTTCTGAATGAGACGTATTCGCCAGTCTTCGGATTTTTGTGGGGATGGGCGATGTTCTGGAGCATGCATTCCGGCATCCTTGCCGCTGTGGCCGTGGTGTTTGCGCGGTATCTGGATTATTTCATTCCGCTTGGCGACATGGGCATTCAGTTCGCGGCCGCCGGGGCCATTCTTGTTCTTTCAGCTGTGAATTATCGGGGCGTTGCCCACGGCAGTCGCCTACAAACGTTCTGCACGATCATTAAGGTGTTGGCTATTTTTCTAATGATCGTCGTGGGCGTGACGATGGTTTCCGGTGACGCGGCTTCGGTTGGGAGCAGCAGCAGCCTCGACGTGACCAGCACCTCTCCTGTCGACATTGTGCAAGCTCTCATTGCAGGATTGTTTGCGTTTGGTGGATGGCACATGGTGACCTACGCCGCCGGTGAAACAATCGACCCAACGCGAAACATCCCTCGTGCGCTTATGTATGGATCGATTATCGTAACCGTCTGCTACATCGCCCTTAATGCGGTCTACATGTATATCTTGCCCCTCGATGTTGTTGTTACGTCAACGCGCGTTGCGGCTGACGCTGCGGATGTTGTTGTCGACGGCGGCGCCACGTTTATATCCGGCCTCGTCCTTCTCTCAACTTTTGGGGCCGTGAGTGGGATTATTTTGGCTGGACCTCGAGTTTACTTTTCGATGGCACGGGATGGCGTGTTGTTTCCTTGGGCCGGAAAGGTGCACCCGGTCTACCGCACACCGCATCTGGCCATCGTGTTGCAAGGGGTCTGGGCGTCTGTGTTGGTGTTTACCGGGTCGTATCAACAACTGTTTTCTCGCGTCATTTACGTGGAGTGGATTTTCTTTGGCATGATGGCTTGTGGTTTATTCTTGCTTCGTCGTCGTCCAAGTTACGCGCCGACTTATCGGATCAAGGGGTACCCGATGATTGCGGGACTTTTTGCCGTGTCTGCCGCCGTCATTGTCATTCAGCGTTTTATAGCTGAACCCTTCGAGGCGATTATCGGACTTGGCATCGTCCTCTTGGGCGTTCCTGTGTACTACTTGTGGCCGACTCATCGAAAAGGAGAAGCGACTCTTCGTGGCGATCGTTGATTTTCATAACCACTATTACCCGCCCACATACATTGATGCCGTTCGCAGTGGTGTCAGTTCTCTGAAGCATACGACAGACGATGAGGGCAATCCGGTGTTGTATTACCCGGGTGACTACAATGTCGTGGTGCCAGGGCATCGCGATATCGAGTTTCGCGAGGCTGTCCTGATCGAGCAGGGTATCGATAAGCAGGTACTCACCTTCACGTCGCCTGGTACCCATGTCGAGACGCCGAAGGTTGCTGCGAAGTTCGCTAGTCTTGTAAATGATGCGTTGGCTGAAATTAAAGCCACGCGGTCTCGGTTTACCGCACTTGCGACCCTCCCCCTGAATGACCCGGATGCCTCCGTCAAAGAATTAGAGCGGGCGATGACCACCCTCGGGTTTAAGGGTGTGATGTTGTTCAGTAATGTGAACGGCGTCGCACTCGCCGACGAACGCTATTGGCCGCTTTACGAGAAAGCGAACGAATTGGGTGCCGTCTGCTACATTCACCCCATTCATCCAGTCGGCGTGGAGTCCATGACCGAGTACTGGCTGATGCCACTTGTCGGGTTTGTTCACGACACTACCCTAGCCGCTGCCAAGTTGGTGTTTACCGGAGTTGCCGAACGCTTTCCTCGTATCCGGTGGGTACTGGCGCATTTGGGCGGTACGATTCCTTATCTCGCCGAACGTCTCGACCGTGGATTTCGAGCCTTCAAGGATTGCCGGCAGCACATTAGTGAACCACCGAGTACTTATTTGAAGCGATTTTATTACGACACCGTGAATTTCGATCAGCGAGCCTTAGAGTTGGCCATCCAGTTTGCCGGTGTCGATCAGGTCCTAGCGGGCAGTGACTATCCCCACATGATCGGGAGCCTTGATCAGATGCAGGGCAGCATTGCTGCGCTGACTATTTCTGAGAAGGACAAGGCGGCTATTCGGTGGGACAATACCGCCAAGCTGCTCGGGTTTTAACGCACCCTCGCAGTCAGCGCCTTTGTGATGGCTGTGACATGCTGAGGACAAACTCGTAGATCATTACAATCTGTTCATCCAAGACATTGTCTTCATCCTGGCCAGGCATTTCCCCGATCCCTTCTCTCACGATGCTTTTAAAATCAGGGTAGTCCCGTTCCATCGGGATGAGTGAAGGGCCATCGGCACCGCGTGCGCTTGGCCCATGACACATGACGCATCCTGCGTCAGAAAACGCCTGCTTACCTTGGGGAGCGTCGTTCTGTGCCAAAACCGATCCAACACAAATCCCGCCTAGCAATGTCGACACCAAGACGCTAACTCTTACGACAGAGCCACGTCGCATCAGAATGTCTCCTGCTTGAGTTTAAAGGTTAGGTCGAGTTCAGGATCAGTGGCTTGGTCCGTGACGCGCCGCGCAACGTAATCACCCATCATGATGCCGTGCTTGTAGCCGTGGCCTGAACCTCCACCGACAATCCACACGTTATCCATGTCGGGATGGTGGTCGACGATGAAGTGTGCGTCCACGCTCGTTTCGTACTGGCACACGCGAGATTCAAGGAGTGGCTGGTCCTGCAACGCCGGAAACCACTGGTGCAGAAATTCGCGGGCACGCTCGACTTCATTCTTGGTCACCAGTCGTTCATCCGTGTCCGGGTCGAACGGAATGCTGTCGTAAACCGTCGCAAATTTTAGGCCGCGTCCCTCGATGCTGGGAAATCCGTACACACCACCCATTGCAAAATTCGGACAGTTTGGATAGGAAAAGCGATCGTCGTCGGCTGGCACACCATACCAAAATGTCGACCGTCGAGGTGTCACGAGGCGATCTTTCATAGGATTTGGGAACACTTTCGGCAACCAGGGACCACATGCGAAAACGAAGTTTTCGGCGGCAATTGTTTGTCCCGTTGACAACGTTATCTCCTGTAATTGTCTGCCCACTTGCCGTCCCGGCTTCGCTTTTGCGAGGATGAACTCGCCACCTTTGCGTTGGAAGTCCTCGGCTACGGCGAAACAGCCTCGCCTTGCCATGAGTACGCCTGTGCTGGGCACAGAATACCCAAAATCAATACCGTCGAGATTGAACTGGGGATACTGTCGGGCAACCTCATCGTGTTCGATGACTTCGTTTTCGACTCCGAGCTTAGTGAGCACGGTCTGTGTAGCCCGGAAGGATCGAGACCCCCCTTCCCGGTACAACGTGAGCTGACCAGTCCGATAGAACAATGGGAGTCCACCCCACTCCTCTTGGCGCGCCTCCCAGCGCTTAAAGGCTTCAAGCACCCACCGCGTATAAATTTCTCGTTCACCATACCCGGCACGAATCTGCCTGGTTTCACCACCAGAGGCCGCACGGGCGTTTCCTGGCCCGTAAGCATCGATCAACGCGACCGACAAGCCCATCTCACGCAAGTAGAGAGCCGCCCATCCACCAAAGGCCCCGGCGCCGATAACGGCGACGTCGAAGGTCGACGCGTTGGCGGCTTGACGATGGTTTGTTAACGGTAGAGGTTCGCTTGCCTCCAGGCGTTTTCCGGCCAAGGCCATTAAGCCAATGTTTCCACCGCTATATTTCAGAAATCGGCGCCGATTTAATTTATTCATGGATTGCTCTCCATCATTTAATACTGCACACACGGTCCAAAAGCGCGAAACAATTCATAGTGTATCATCAGGGCAGTAGCATAAAGTTGTCCACGTGACTTCTATTGAGCTGTCCGAGTCCATCCCGATCCCACAATTAATGGAGTATGCACCATGTTGACGAAACCGTTTTATTGGCTTGCCGTGCTGGTTGTTGTTTCCGCCGTTCTGCTCGTCGGTCAAGAATCACAGACCCGTCGGGCTCCGCAATTCGAGAATGAACACGTGAAGGTTTGGAAAAGCATCATTCTTCCAGATCAGCCACTTCGGATGCATCGACATGAGCATGCCCGTGCGCTGATCGCCCTGACCGACGCCACCCTCGACATCGTGCAGGATTCAGGGAAGACGGAGACTGTCCATTGGGAAGCCGGCAAGGCGTACTGGTTGACTCACGACGAACCTGACACCATGCACGCCGATGTGAATAACACTGACCAACCCATTGAAGTAATCGTTGTGGAACTCAAAAACGATCGGTAGGCATCAACATCTCGTGCCAGCAATGTGCTCAACCATTGTGGCTGGCAATCACTGCGGCGGTGTCCGCGGCGGTGTTGCCACCGAGGGCTCATTTTTCACGAGGTTCAATTCCTTGATATCCGGATCCCAATGGAGATCGCCGAGGAGATGTTCGACGAAGTACTCTGCCCGCAACCAGAACCAGTAATCTGCCATCTCTCGATAACTATGGCGTTGACCTGGGAACATAAAGAAATCAAAACGTTTGTTCGCCTTAATCAGAGCTTCCGCCATTCTCAAGGTGCCCGCCGGGTGCACGTTGTTATCGATGTCATACTCGAAACTCACTTCGCCGTCTTCGTCCATCACTTCCTTGATGCCGTGATGTTTCTCTGACCAAAAGCTGTTGTACACGTCATTATTGTGATTACCAGACGACGATACGGCTACCTTGAATAAATCAGGATAGACGAGCATCGCTGCCGTCGACATAAATCCACCGCCTGAATGACCATAAATGCCGACACGGTCACGGTCGATAAAGTCGTGGCGGTCGGCGAGCTGCTCAATGGCAACCTTCTTGTCAGCAAGTCCATAGTCGCGGAGGTTGCCGTACCCATAGTTGTGATACCACTTGGAACGCGCAGGATGGCCACCGCGATTCCCGACCGTTACTACCACGAAGCCGAATTGGGCCAGCGCTGTTTCGTAGCGATTCGTCGAAAATGACTTCGAAACTGATTCTGTCTGAGGTCCCGGGTAGACGAATTCGATAATGGGATACTGTTTCGTCGGATCGAAGTCGAATGGCTTATACATGACCCCGTACAGGTCCGTGATGCGATCAGCGGCCTTCACGCTGTAAGGCTCTGGAAACTGATAACCAGCTGCTAACAACTGGGAAAAATCCGCCTCCTCTAAGTCGAGTATTTTTCTTCCGTTGGCATCAATCACAACCGAACTCGGAACCGTGTTGACCCGCGAGTAATTGCCGACGAAAAATCGGTTGGACTCCCCTACCTGAGTTCGATGGTCAAAATTGCCCGGGTCGAGGAGTTGAACTCCACTGCCGTCAAGATTGACTCGATAGAGGTGCTGGTAGTAAGGGTCTTCCTGAAGCTCACGGGCATTTGCCATGATGTAAACCACACCCTCGGATTCATCGATGCCCACCACTCGTCGAACGGCCCAGGGGCCTTCGGTCAAGCGATGTTGCAACGTGCCATCCGAGTTGTAGCGGTAGAGATGTGCCCAGCCGTCTCGCTCTGACCACCAGAGCAAGTCGCCTGACTCTAGGCGTTCGAGTGGCTGCGTCTCCACGTATGTGTTCAATTCTTCTTCGAGCAGTACGCGGACTGCACCTGTCGTAGTGTCCACGACACAAACCTCGACCCGGTGCCGATCACGGCTTTGACGCCAGAAATGTAACTCGGTCGAGCTGTTCGAGAGCCAGAGATCCTGATCGGGTTCATCGCTATCCGGATATTCGAATATCCGAGCATTCCAGATCCCCAGTTGCTGATCTTTGAAATTTTCAGTGTCGACCGTTAGCATCTGCTGGGTTTCGAAATCGTAGATGCGAAGTTCGCGTTGGGTGATCACTTCTTCTCCAGCCATGTCGTACTTGTAGGTCTCCAGTTCGGGGCGCTTGTTTCCCACGGAGTGAATGACCCACAAGTCACCGGTCTGACGCTGATCTCGGCGTACGATCGCGAAGCGCTGCGAGTCATGAGCCCAGGAGATATTGGCGTGTTTACGCTTTTCGTGGTTTTCTTCTTTCTCTAGGTCAGTTTCACCGCGAGCAGTGTCAGCGTAGCTGTAGTGTTCTTCGCCGTCTGTCGAAAGCTGGACTTCTTCCACTTCAATCTTCTCGTCCGCCTCGTCCGCCTCGTCGCCATCCTTGCCGCGTCGCGCTTCGAGAATCTGCTGGTAGGCTTCGCTGGTCATCGTGTGCAGGTTGTGATTGCGGGCAAAGACCACCACCTGGCCGTCAGGGGACACGCTAGCCCACGCAGGGTGATTATCGGGGCCTTCCCAGTCTGCAAGTTGCCGAACACTTTGAGTTACCACGTCGTATTCAAAGTGAAAGACCTGCTTCTTGACGGCTTCCTCTTGATCGTTGTCGCTGTCATCTTCCTGCTGCTGTTCTTCTTCTGTTTGGTCGATGTCGGTGCGTTCTTCGTCTTGAGACGACTCGACTTCAAACTGGAGTGTGTCCTCATCGATAAACTTGATGCTTTGAATTGGCAAGTGTTTTCCGTCCCAGGGGTCCTTCGTGAGTCGCGTGAGCTCGGCAGCAATACGGTCGTTATCAAATATCAGTGTCTTGGTGCCTTGGGTCGGATCCACTAAGTAGAACGATTTACCCTCTGAAGTTTCCCACTCGTACCAGAAGCGGTCACTTCCCTTGATCCAATGAGGGTTAGTAGTGGTGCTATAGATGAGCCGGTTCAACTTGTACGGCGCGAATCGACTTGCAAGTTGGTAGTTTGCAGTCAGCGCCGCTTGATTTTCCTGGCCGGCGAACGTTACTGAGGGAAGAGTTAGCACGAGCAGGAAGGCAATCATCCACGTATGAAGTTTCATGGGGTCCTCTTCAGGTGGTAAATAGTGAAACTGTTCGTCGGACAACTTTCATCCGACATGTCATCTGGACCGACAATGGTAAGGGCACACGAAGTGAGTGCGCGATGGAGAAACATGGGCGTCCCAAGTTGTGTGGAATTATACTGCTACATTCTTCCACTTGGCTGCATCATGGTCGCATCGCGCATTCTCCCCATTGCTGGGACTGGAAGACGGAGCCGTAAGAACACTTTGAACGATGCCGGGCGCGAGCCGTAAATTCCGATTAGTTGCTCAGGAGTTCTGTGAAGTGTCACGTCTGCGCCAAGACTGAAATCAAAATTACCAAGTGCCGGCAGGTCTTGCATCACACCGAACGTCGCAGCCAGAACCGTACTCGGTTCGAGGTGGCCTCCGTGCTGTTGCGTCCCAAGCAGTAGATTGGTTTCCACATCCACCGCTTCCATGCGACTGTACACAACATGCGAGGCAACGCGATGGGTCGCCTCTACAAACAACGCGTCAGAGACGACGTCTGCGTGATCTTTGTCGTTCCGGCCGTAGGCAGCCGTAACAGCCGTGAATCCAGTTTCCGATTGAGTGTGCCACGCCGCGGAGACCGTGGTCCGACGTACGTTTCCTGGTTCAAGAGCTTCGGGTTTAGTCAAGAATCCATGGGACACTTGGACCGACCAGTGAGGATCGGGTTGCCACCAGGCACGTGTCGCCCAGGAGTTGAGCGCGCCGACATCCAAGATGCCCCAGCGGTGTTCATCCGGCTCGCCGCCGTGAAAGACTGAACCCTCTAGAGCAAACGGACCATGGTCCACACGCATCGCCACGATTCCTTTGACGTAGTGTGTTGCGTCGAACGTGTGATGTCCCAGTGGCGCAAAGGGATTTTCGACGGCAGACTGCCGATGCATAAAGGCAACTGGACCTAAAGTGGCCTCCCCGACGGGTCCGCCCGCAACGGTGATTCCGGTTCGGGTCGACAAGGGTCGGTACCAGACGGCTGCCAACTGCATGACAAAATCGTGGGGATGCTGATGGTCTGTGATGGGTTGGCCTTTGTAGACTTCACCGGTCTGGAAGAGTTCGCTATAGCCGTTCCCGCGCATGGTCGCGGGCTCCCCGCTGAGCATACCCTTGAGAGTCAAGGTGCTGTTACCGACGGACCGGCTGCCCATACCCATCCACCAATTCTGTGACACGAACTCTGTGGCTCCCCGGGGTGTGGTTTGATGGTTAACCGTGAGAAAGGCGACGCCATCATGCATAAAATGCCAATCCCCAGATGGATGACTGTCTTCATGTTCGGTTTGATGGGCGTGAGGATCTTCGGGTTGCTGCAGTTCTACAGGCTTGCCTTGCTGTGCTGTCACGTTAATGGTGAGTAAACAAGCGAGGATTATAGACATGCACATCTTACGTACAAGAATTTCGTTGAGCCACATAGCGACCTTTCACGTTCTATGAAAATAGTGCGATTAGCTGTCTGAGTTACGGCAAGACGGACGGGTGCTGCGACCTAGATCAGGAGTGGGACAGCGAGTGGGAACACCGCTGACCAGTGTCGGGCGGTTGATACCAGTAAGGTAGGTGGCTGGACGGCCGACCTTGTGTCGCCGAACGGAGACTCCAACACCGTGAGGTGTTCGAGGTTTACAACAGTATTCTTGACTGAGTCGATGGCGATTGGTGTATCGAGTGCATGTTCACACGTGGCTTCCGCATTGTCGTGGTGCTGGCTGTCGTGCGAATGCCGCGATTCATGCTGGTGCGAAGCCCGAGCAACTTTGGAGATTGCGTGAAGATCGTTCGCCGCGGCTTGGAGGTTGGCGGTTCCACAGGCGATGATGCACACGGTCATAAACACGTGGGTACCGGTGATGAATAACACAGGCAACCGTTGGGATGTGTTCGTGAATTTCATAGGTAGTACATTGTAAGGTCTAATTAAAGTTATGCGAAACGATTAATAGTGCACAGTTTTGCATACTAAAAAGACTTTATTTGAGAGTGACGAATTGCACAGAATTTCACGATCATAAAACGAACAAATTACGTTTAATTCGTTAAAGTGTTGATATAGCTGGACTTAATTATTTTTCAATAATTCAATAAAATGAATTATTGATTGACTTGAAATGGCGAAGAATATGGTTTTATTTTGAGCTTATTTAAAAAATTGAATAAATCATCAAGAATATTGGATTTTATGGACTTCTTGAAACCATACAAAGTGAGTATTTACTAAGGAATTTGTAAAATAAATGTTGGCTCGGATCTTGCATGTTATGTCTATACGTTTCTGGATTTAGTGTGTAGAAGTGTGAACTGGGTTGATGATTATGGCTTGCTTTTGATTAAAAACAGGCCTAAAATCAATCAGTTTTCCAGAAACAGTATTGTTTCTTGAAAGGTATGTTTGTTTGTTGAAAAGAAGGTACGTTTGTTTATTAATCATGTTCTTCATAGTAGGAGGGGAACACTTATGAGGAAGTCGGTAATGCTCGTTCTCTGTGCACTACTGCTTGTCGGTAGTGCTACGGATGCAATGAGTCAGCAGTTCACCGGTAATCTTCGTGGCTCGGTAGCTGACGCACAGGGGATCATCCCCGGTGTGACGGTCACCTTGACCAACGAGGGCACAACTATTGCCCGCGATACGATTACCAACGGCGTCGGTGAGTATTCTTTCGTCGCCGTCACGAACGGAACGTATACCGTTCGCACGTCGCTCCCTGGTTATAGAACCTTAGAGCAGCGTGGACTAGTCATCGGCACGAACGCCAACATTACGTTGGACTTAGTGCTGGAAGTTGGAACCGTCGAAGAAGAGATCACGGTTACGGCCTCTGCGCCGCTGATCGAGACCTCAAATGCTTCGATCGGTGAGAGTCTTGACCGTGAAATTCTTGAGACGTTGCCGGCTCCTGGCCGTAACGCCTTCTTGATCGCGGTTACGATTCCAACGGTCATGCCGGTTGGCGACCCGCGGTTTAATCGCCAGCAGGATCAGACCAATGCCTCGCGTATTTCGCTAGGTGGTGGTGGTGTGCGTGCGAACAACTACATTCTTGACGGTGTTCCAATTACGGAGCTGTCAGGTCGCGCGGTGCTTAACCCCACAATCGAGGCGCTTGCTGACGTTAAAGTTTCGGTCCACACGTATGACGCAGAAATGGGTCGTACCGGTGGCGGCGTGTTCAACACGACCGGCCGCGTGGGCACGAACGAATTTCATGGCAGTGGCTTCTTCCAGACCCGTCCGGTTTGGGGCAATATGCTGAACTACTTCGTGAGCGAGTCTGGTGGCACGAAGAAGAGCAGCGCGCTTGACCAGTCCTACTACCGTCTCTACGGTGGTGGTGTTGGTGGCCCAATTGTTAGGAACCGAACATTCTGGTGGTATGGCATGGAAGGGTATCGGTCGTTCACGACTGACTACTCCCAGCGTACTTGGGCTGGCCCGAACCAAAAACTCGGCGACTTCTCGTCGTCGACGATTAGTGGAACGGCCGTCTCAATCTGGAATCCGTATTGTCGTGGCCTAACAGCTGCGAACACGCGGTGCCCGGCGACTGGCTCTGGTTCGCTTGCGACGCCTCAGTTCACTGACGCGAAGATTCCTGCAAGCCATCCGGCACGGTCCACAGTGGCAGGCAACATCAATTCCCTCTGGCCGACCAAGACCATTAGCGGTACCGCCTATGCTGGTAACGAAGATGGTCAGCCGAATGCCAAAGACTCATCCCAGACGATCGACTTGGCGGACATGTACACCTTCAAGGTGGAGCATAAGTTCTCCGACAATTGGTCGATCAGCGGGTTGTATCTCTACAACAAGACAGACGAGCCGGCTTCTGACTACATTGGAGACAAGACGTCGAAGACTGACTACTTCTTCAATGGTGCGACGTGGTATCTTGAGCGCCGCCCGCACGTGTTCGTGGCTAACAATACGAACATCCTGAACGACACGACTGTTTTGACGATGAGGTATGGTTGGACGCGATGGCTGGATAACACGATTCCAGGCGTCTCACCGAAGGGGCCGGCAGCACTTGGCTTCGACTCCTCATTTACAAGTGGTATTCATGAAACCGGAAAGACCTTGTTGTCAGGAGTTAATTTTTCCGGCAACGTTGGCTACCGAAACATTGGTAAAAACGCCAAGACCCTTGGTCGGACGTGGAAGTCGCCGATTTCAGCTAACATTGCCCTTTCGAGGTTAATGGGAGCCCACACCGTTAAAGTCGGTGCGGACTTCCGTCAGATGGGCATTGAGACGCCGACGCGTTATAACACTGCTGGACGTTTCACCTTCGATGAGAACTTCACGAAGGGCCCAGCCGGTCAAGGTGGTCATGAATATGCGAGCTTCTTACTCGGAGCACTCACTGGCGGTGCCGTCGATGCCAACCGTGGCATCATCGACATGTATACGACATACATGGGCGCGTACTTCCAGGATGACTGGCGTGTCAACTCGCGTTTCACCCTCAACTGGGGTGTGAGAATCGAGCATGAAGACGGCATGAGTGAGAGGAACAACCAGATTACTGTTGCGTTCGACCCGAACATTGCGAGCCCACTCGGAACTCAGTTGAACACCGCTGGCCAAACTGTAAATGCGGCCATTGGTACGACGCTGATGGGTGGCTTGAAGTACGCGGGTGTCAATGGCGCACCAACCGAGCAGGGCAACCTTGCGGCAGTTCGTATTTCGCCGCGCTTGGGGATGACCTACTCGCTGAACGACGAAACCGTCCTTCGTGCCGGTTACGGTCTGTTCTACGCACCATGGCAGTACTCAACCGGTAGTCACGGCCAGATCGGGTTCACACGGGCAACATCCGTGAACCAGACCAGCGCCGACCTCACGGAAGCCCCGATCACAACGCTTGACAATCCGTTCCCATCCGGCCTCCAGGCTCCTCTAGGGAGCAGCCAGGGTCTGTTGACTGGTATCGGATCAAGCATCTCGTATGTTGATCAGCTCAAGGGCGACCCAACCGTGCATCAGTACTCTGTCGACTTGCAGCGGGAACTCCCAGGCCAAATGGCTCTAACCATTGGTTACACGGGTGCGACCGGACGCAACATCGGCTACTGCGGCACGAACTCAGGCTGCACAGTCAACATCAACCAGATCAACCCAGCGACTGCCAAAACGTCTTATCCGTCTGGCAGCACGTGGGATCCGGCAGCACTGCGCGCTTCTGTCACCAACCCATTCTTGGGCGCGGCAGGCGCGGGTGAGTTCAAGACCCGGTCCACGATCGCAGCTGGTCAGTTGATTCGACCGTTCCCGCAATTCGGTGACGTTAAGCGCCTCGAGCAGACTGCGGGTGGAAAGCGTCAGTATCACGCTCTCATCTTCAAGCTCGACAAGCGGACTGGCGGAAGCTGGTGGGGTGGTCGTGTAAGCTACACACTGAGCAACATGAATGACAATCAGTGGGGCGAGAGCGTCAGCTTTGCTAGTCGCACCGCGGCCCCGCAGAATGTCTACGACATCGAAAATGGTGAGTATGGTCGCAGCATCATCGACTCACCACATCGCTTAATCTTGGCTCCGATCATTCGGATTCCAGGACCTGGCGACGATAATCCTGCAGCCAACTTCATTCTTGGCGGCTGGTCGATGTCTGGTGTTATAGAGTTTGTTAGCGGCCCGCCTGTCAACGTTGTGGCGAGCGGCGGTCTTTCAGACTCTAACCTCGGCCTTATGGGTGCCCGTCAGCGCCCGAACGTGAGCGGTTCATCGAGCACGTCCGGTAGCGACTTGTCGCGTGTGGCCAGCAAGGGTAACGAGGCAGCTCGTTGGTTCAAGGCAGCATCGTATTCGGATCCTGGAAAGGGTGTCTTCGGAAATGCTCCGCGTGCGGATGGCAATTCCCGATACCAGTTCCGGAAGAATATTGACTTCGTAGTCGCAAAGGACACCAATGTTGGTGCCGGCGCGGTCTTCCAGACAAGATTCGAGATCCTGAACGCGACTGCTACACCGAAGTTCGGTGGCCTCAGTTCGAACTCGTACAATAGTTCGACGTTTGGTCGAATTACGAGTCAGAACGGGTTCATGCGCATTTGGCAGATCAGCTTCCGTCTCACCTACTAAGACGGCAGTCAGTCTGTTTGAACATTGAAAGAGGCGGCCTTCGGGCCGCCTCTTTTTTTTGTGTTTCCGAGCTAAAACGATGAGTCATTTCCCAAGTCTGAAGGTACGCCGAGCAGTGCTTGACAGAACGCGCGCTATCCGCAATCGTGAGAGGGAAGGTGCGTGTAGGACGATATAGCGTCGTTGGGAGTTCCTTTCTCTTGATCCAATTCACCATCCGTTGCTGTCTGCTTGCGTTGCTGTCCACCAGCCCCTTGGTTATGGTGACGTCGACGTTTGCAGCCGGGCTCGACGGACACGTCGTTGATCCAGATGGACGTGCCGTGTCAGGTGCTACGGTGCTTGTGTCTGATTTGAGCATGATCCGGTCGACGGTCTTAACCGACGACCGGGGCCGTTTTGCGATTACGGATCTACCTTCGGGACGTTACGAAGTGCGAGTGGTTTATGAAGGATTCGGGGCGCAGGCGATAATAGTCAATCTCGAACGTGATGTTGTGCGTTCGCTGGCGATCGTCTTGCAAGTGCGCGCAGTTTCCGAATCCATTGTTGTGACGGCCGCGGCGCTTGAACAGCCATTGTCGCGTGTCAATGACAGTGTGTCGGTGGTTACTGGCGATCAGATCGCCGCACGCCAGATTGAAACCGTCGCCGATGCGCTCCGCTTGTTGATACCAAGTCTCGGAGTGACGCGAGCCGGTAGTCGGGGTGGGCTGACCGAGGTGTATGCGCGTGGCGGCGAGTCAGATTTTTCGCTCGTGTTAATCGACGGTGTTCGTGTCAATGGATTCGGCGGCAGTTACGACTTCGCGCACTTGCCGGTCAGTGATATCGAGCGGATCGAAGTAGTCCGCGGTCCACAGAGCGCCATATACGGGTCGGATGCAATCGGTTCTGTGATACAGATCATCACTCGGCAAGGAGGACCACCGAGAGCCGGCGGGGTGATCGAACGAGGCGCCTTCGGCACATCTCGCGTGAGCGTGAACACGGCTGGGGCTTTGAATGCCTTCACCTGGGGTGCTGCTTTCGAGCAGCTTGACAGTGGCGGGCAGAACGGAAAAACTCTCGCATCAGGCGAGACGGTCAGCAATGATGACTATCTACGTCGCGATCTGTCATTGACAGGGCAGTGGCATGGGACCAGGGGTACCGTGCTCCGGTCAACGTTTCGCTACGGGACTAACGACCGTGGCTTCCCCGGGCCGTGGGGTAGTGATCCTGGTGGCACCTACTCCGGCGTTGATCCAGTCTCGCGTGGCAGCAACAATAACCGGATGTTCTCAGTCGGTGTCAATCAGCGGCTGGGTCGACGTATCGACCAGCGAGTCGATGTCAACCACACGAGAACCAAGAGTCTGTTTAAGAGCCCGTCAGGCGAGTCGAGATCTGACTCCAGTCGTCTGACAGTCCGAGCGCGGACCGACGCAAGGCTGCGGCCGGGCCTTGTGGTGACTGGTGGCCTCGATTTCCAGCGCGAAGAGGCCGGCAATGCCTTCATCACGGACAGCGCGTTCAACGAAATACCGGTCGAGCGCCAGATCACAGGCTATTTTGGCGAACTCCGGTTCGACCCGACCACACGCCTGTCGATGGCTGGAGGGGTCCGTCTGGACCAGATCCGACTGAATGCCTTGGCCGGTGACGGGTTTGGGCGTCCGACGTTTACCGACCGGACAGAGATGTCGGTGAATCCCAAGGTGTCGTTCGGCTGGTATATGCGACCGGCGGACGTCACGGACAACTGGAGCCGGCTTCGCGTAAGCGCTGGCATGGGCATCCGGCCACCAGGAGCCTTCGAAATCGCGTTCACCGACAACCCCGCGCTGAAGCCTGAGCGAACTCGGAGCGTGGATGTTGGCTTAGGGCAAGCGCTCGCCTCTGGTCGCATCGTCCTTGAGGCCACCGCGTTCTTCAATCGCTACGATGATCTAATTGTTTCGGTAGGTCAGTCGTTCAAGGATGCTAGCCAGTTCCGGACCGATAACCTCGATAACTCCCGAGCGCGTGGACTCGAAGTGGCCGCTAGTGCGCGCACGGACCAGGGGCTTGAGGTTCGCGCCACCTATACATGGCTTCACACTGAGGTGCTCGAGCTCGACGAGACTCTCGGTCAAGCCAAGACAGGGTTCAACGTGGGTGACTCGCTCCTACGTCGGCCTCGTCATCAGGGCAGTCTGGAAATCCTGTTCACGCAGTCCCTACTCACAGTCTTTACCTCTGCCGGCGCGCGAGGCCAGACACTCGACGTCGACCCGTCGTACGGCACGTTCGGGGGACTGTTCGACAATCCTGGCTATAAGGTAGTTGATTTTGGAGGCAGCCTCCGAATCTTGGAGGGGTTCGACCTGACGGCTCGCGTGCAGAATTTGTTTAATCGTCACTATGAGGAGGCGTTCGGCTTTCCAGCGCTCGGGCGTAGCTTCGTCGCAGGAGTCCGGATTGCGACACGCTGAGGCGGTCTTGGGCGCCATCTGTGCACTCGTGGTTATACTGAGGGCAACATGACCGTATAAGGCACGGGCATAGGACACGCTTAATGACTCTTGCTTGTCTTTATTCAGTACGATTAAGAGTCTTTAGGTTTAGCAGAAGTGCTTGACAGAGCGCGCTATCTCGGAGATCGTGAAAGAAGAACACCTAGGACAATCTGATGCGATATCCGAGATTTGCATACAACGGCACCAAGGTAATCATCTGTATGGTGATCATTTTGGTGATGTCACCTGAAGGTCAGACACAGCCTGCTTCCCAGTCGACAAATCCGTTGTCGTTACCATTTGGCGCACGACAACTGTTTGGCGATCGTGAGCAACTGGATCAAGACCTCTGGGCGCCCGAAGTTTTGGCACAACGGTATGAACGACGTTTTGTCGCGCTTTGGGATGCCTTGCTAACCCGAGATGACAAGTTTGCACTCCTCGCGGCGGTGCCGTTTTCCAAACTCACCATGGGTACCCCTGGGAGATTCGAGACGCTCGGTCTGGGAATTCAGCGGAGCCAGTTTGGCGCGCCGACAGTCGACTTAGATCCTACAGCCTGGAAGCGCCTCCTTGACCGGTTTCAGCGTGAGGGGTATGTGATCGAACAGACCGAATGGCACCACAGCAAGTTCGAAATGCCCCAGAACGAACGTCCTGCCTCTTCTGAAGTCGTAAGTGTGATTCATGCAACCCGTGCCGATCCGGTCCACCGTGTGATGCTCCGAGCGGTACTTCGAGTGGAGTGGTCACCTCGCGTTGATGCCGAAGATCTGCCGATTCCAGATCGCATTGTGATCAAGGACGTTGAAATGCTGGAACGGCACGCGCCGGCGGCCTTTCAGGAAGTTTTCACAGTAGAACGAACACAGTCGCGGTATCCACTCGGTCCCCTACTCGTACAGGATCTTGATGGGGATGGGCTCTCAGAGATTATCCTCGGCGGATTTAACCAGACGTTGTGGAATCGTGGAAACGGTCAGTTTTCGGCAGAACCGTTTCTGGCTGATGACCAACACGTCTTCTCCGATGCTGGCATTCTGGCTGACTTTACGAATGATGGGTATACCGACTTCGTTGCGGTCAATACCAGTATGCACCCGTTTCTTTTTGAGGGCAGCGCCGGGGGACAGTTCGTAAAGAAGGGAACCCAGATTTCTGAGGCGACCTTTGAACAACCAAGGTCGCTGACGGCTGGCGATATCGACGCCGATGGGGACCTCGATCTCTTCATTGCGAACTACAAGAGCGCCTATATTGGTGGCCAGATGCCCAGTCCATACTACGACGCCAACGACGGTTTTCCAGCGGCACTCTTGCGCAACGACGGCGATGGTTCGTTCACGGATGTCACCGACGTGGCAGGGCTCGGACGCAAGCGGTTCCGACGGACCTATAGCAGCTCTTTTGTCGATCTCGACGACGATCGCGATATGGATTTACTGGTTGTCAGCGATTTCGCCGGCTTCGATATGTATCTGAATGATGGGCACGGGCATTTCAAGGATGTCACTGAGGTATTCGGTCGCGATCGCTACATGTTTGGCATGTCCCATACGTTCGGGGATTATGATCTTGATGGAGATCTGGATTTTTACGTGATCGGAATGAGCTCAACGACCGCCCGGCGGCTTGAAAGTTTGGGCCTTGGGCGAAACGACAAGCCGGAACACAACGCATTGCGCCAGGCGATGGGATATGGCAATCGGATGTTCCTTCGAAACGGGAATGGGTTCGAGCCAGCGTCATTTACTGCCGATGTTGCCCGCACCGGCTGGTCGTGGGGAACGTCATCGTTTGATTTTGACAATGATGGCGATAAAGACATCTTCGTTGCTAATGGGCATATTAGCGGGGGGAGTACTCAAGATTACTGCACCACCTTCTGGCGGCACGATATCTATACGGACGATTCCCAGGATGATGTTGCGCGCGAAAATATGTTTCAATTTGTCATGACTCCACTCCAGGAAACTGAAATCTCCTGGAACGGCTATGAGCACAAGGTCTTATTAATGAATCACGGCGGTACCGGGTTTACGAACGTCGCGTATCTGTTGGGTGTTGGCTTTGAGTACGACGGGCGTGCTGTGGTAACCGAAGACTTGGATGCTGATGGTCGTGTGGACCTCCTGGTGCTCGAATTTAAGTCGGGTGGTGGTGCTGGAGATCAGAACGACCAGATTCTCCATGTCTACCAGAATCGACTCATGGAAGCTGGCAATTGGGTCGGGGTGCGCTTGGGTCAGGCTCGCTCAAACCGGTCGCCGATTGGAGCAACCGTGACCGTGGTGACGGCTACAGGGTCACAAATGACTCGTTTCGTCACCGGCGATTCGTTTTCTGCACAACACTCGGCGACCGCACACTTTGGCCTCGGTGCCCTAACTGCTATTGACTCGATTGAAATCCAATGGGCCGATGGCACGCATCAGCGCATTGAGGATCCTGCGATTAATCAATATCTGGACATCCCTCTATCCGACAACTGAACCACTCGAGAGGATGAGATGTTTCGCTAAGGTGCGTTGAGTGCTTCAAGGCGAGATTCGTAGTATCTGGCCGTAGCGACGTCATCGATTCCGTGATAGTAGTCGGCGAGGTTCTGGTAGGCCGGTACAAAGTAGGGATTAAGTTCGAGCGTGCTTTTCCAATAGGGCACCGCGTCAGCTATGCGGCCAACCAGTTTATTGTACAAGCCGAGATTGAAATGGGCCTCGGCGTTTTCAGGGTTGACCCGCAGTTCTTCCAAGAATCGTGCTTTCGCCGACGCTGAGTCCCCTTTCGCCATCAAGACGATACCGAGGTTGTTATTGGCTTTCGGTGTTTCAGGATCGAGTGAGAGTGCTCGACGATAATGGAGTTCTGCCTGACCTGAACGGCCGCGTTCTTCTTCCATCTGCCCAAGATTGACGAGCGCAATTGGCGCGTACGGGCTGTCGTTGGTGGCGCTTGCCCAGTATGTAAATCGATCGGTAAAGACTGCTGAATGTCGGACAGTCTGGACGGTGAACAGAGCCAATAAGATTACGGCCACGACGTGCTGACGGCGTGCCGTGTGTTCAGCGATCTTGATCTGGGAGAGGCCAATGCACAGGCCGAGCAGGGGGACGTAGGCGCGATGTTCGTAGATTGGCATTTCGTCGACTAGTAAGGTCGGCAGTAAAAAGAGGAGGAACCATCCCCAGACAAACACCTGTCGACGTGGTGTCAGCACGCGACCAAGTATGGTTACACAGACACCAAGGGCCAACAGCCCTAGCATAAGTCCAGTGACGTCCAACGATGGCATGATGCTGAGACGGATGGGTGCGACAACTTTACCGGTATGGACTAAGAGGTCTGGAATATTCACGAACAGCGTCTGGCCCAACGACCGGATCGTTGTGACTTCAACCACGTCACCACCTGAGAGAGCCTGCTGGCGCAGACCGTACCAGCCAAGTAGAATCACCCCATAACCGATGAGCACGCTTCGGTGCCGTAGATAAAAACTGGATTGCCCGACCCACAACCAGGTGAATAAGACGAATAGTGGGAGCATCATGATCGCGGATTCTTTCGTGAACAGCGCCAGGGCGAATGCGATAAGGTGACCCAGCAGAGCAGTCGTGGCATGAGTTCGACTGAACCGGATCAAACTGAGCATGGATGTGAGGACCCACACTGCGAGGAGGAGATCGTTTCGTCCAACGATCCAGCAAACAGTCTGAACGTTTATGGGGTGGACAGCGAACAACAGCGCACACGCCCCGGCCACTCGTCGATCTGCCTGCATCGCGATCAGTAGACTGTAAAGCAGGAACACAACCAGTGTATGCATGGCCACGTTGGTCACGTGATACACCGTGGCTTCACCACTACCGAGTTGAGTGTCCAGGATCAACGAAGAAATAACTAAAGGTCGATAGTAAGTCTTTTGGTCATTAAGTTCGCCGTCGACTTCGAAATAGCTGCGCGTGAAGGTGTCTGGAATATTCCCTAACTGGCTGATAAATAAGCGGTTCTTGAGAATGAGATCCGCGTCGTCTGCCTGCACGTAATCATACTGGACACTCTGGCCGTAGACCAGCAGCGGTACAAGCACAACGAATAGTAGGAGGCCGTGACCAGTGGACATTGGCTGGTCTCTGCCACGCACCCGCTTCCGATTGTTCACGCTCACACTGCCGTGATTCTAACGTAATAACTGTCAGTTGGCACTTACCCAACAGTGTACAAGGAGTGTGTTGCAGAAAAATAAAGCTTTCAATGTGGCAAAGCGCCTGGCTGGCCACGGGGCTTATCCATTGGCCATACACTGAAGCCCACTAGACTTGAATTCACCTTGAACTCCGAAACTACTGTTCGCCCGCCACCGTCCGTCAGCCACTCGAACAAATGTTTTGTTAGTTCTCGCGATTCCTGATGTGGGTCTTCAGGGTTCATGATGACTGCATACGTGTTCAAAAGGTGTGGTCCTCCTTGAAAAACGGGCTGCAGATCTAGAGCATCTTGTGTACGGGCAAACGTTGATTCGTCCGTTAAGAAGTAGGCTTCTATTTCGCTTGCTATACGCAGACTGCGACCTTGGCCCTGTCCCGTAATAACCAGTTGATCTGCAGACGGAGTCACACCGGCTAGCGTGAACAATTGCTGCTCGTGGGTGTGGGTGCCGGATTCGTCACCTCGTGAAACAAAACGCGCTCCGCGCTCAACGATTTGCTGCATTGCGGTTTCAATGGACGGCGCAGACAGGACGTTTGCTGGATCGTCGAGCGGTCCAACCAGTAAAAATTGGTTGTACATTAGTTTTTTGTATGACCACTCAGGGTGCTTCGCGAGAAAGCTTGCTTCCATGGTTGGCGCATGACTAATCACCAGGTCGGCTTGTTCACGATCCAACATCTGCAGCGCCAGGCCACTACCTACGAGATGGCCATCTATCCGCGCACCAGATATCTGCTCAAAGGCGGGTAACAGTACGTCAAGTAGGCCACTATTGCTGACACTTGTGCTGGTAGCAAGAATGACAAGCTGTGTCTCACTCTGTGTCGCGCAAGCTGCACCAGTGACTATTAGTCCACACACTAACGAATAGACAAAGTGCTGTTTGAGCCTCTTCACGTTTCCTGCGGATCTTAGAGAAGTCCGAGTTGGAGCTTGGCAGCGTCCGACATCTTTGTTTGATCCCAAGGTGGTTCCCAAACCACTTCAACTGTGGCATCAGTGACATCAGTCACTTCCTTCACCGCGGTTGTGACTTGCTCGGGTAAGATTTGAGCCGCCGGACAATTCGGTGCTGTGAGTGTCATCTGTACCTTGACTACCGCATCAGCGTTGATCCGGATGTCGTAAATCAATCCAAGCTCATAGATATTGACGGGAATTTCTGGATCGTACACTTTCGAGATAGCTTCAATGATGCGCGGCTTTAACTTGAGGGTCATTAAAGGATCGTCACTGGGCGTTGGAGATGGCTCCGGTGATGGTAGATCCTGAGTTGATGCCGCGGCCACGGCATCGGAATTCACCGCTGTTTCTGGCGTATCAGGTTGTTCCGCATTGAGCATCGAATCCGAATTGAGATTTAAGATCCCCATCGTTCATGTACTCCTGTCGTTATTCAGTTGTTGCAACCTTGTGTTCGGGCCTGAAAGCGGATCTCAAAGTATGCCACGCTAGCACAGCACATTTCACACGTGCCGGGTATTCTCGTACACCGGCAAACACAGACAGTTTGCCGAGTTGGTCCGTATTTGGCAACGTGTCACTGTCGGCTGTTACCATACCTTGAAATCTTTCAAAGAGCGTCTCGACCTCTTTTAGGGACTTTCCTTTGATGCTTTCAGTCATCAACGAGGCTGACGCTTTCGAAATAGCACATCCGGAACCATCGAATCGCACGTCGCGAATCACTTCGCCGTCGAATTGTAAATAAAGCGTCAGTTTATCGCCACACAGTGGGTTGTACCCTTCAGCAGTGCGATCGGCCTCCTCCAGAACACCGAAATTTCTCGGCCGCTTATTGTGATCGAGGATGACTTCTTGGTACAGGTCGCGCAGATCTAGGTTCACGCAAACACCCCACGTGCTTTTTCGAGCGCCTTAACGAGTGCATCTATCTCATACCGCGTGTTATACATCGCAATCGACGCACGTGCTGTCGCTACAACACTAAAACGATCCATAACCGGCTGCGTGCAATGGTGACCAGTGCGAATTGCAACGCCTTCTTGATCCACGATGGTCCCGATGTCATGAGGGTGGACGCCCTCAAGCACAAAAGACAGGATACTCGCTTTCTCGCGCGCTGTGCCAATCATGCGGAGGCCTTTAATACTCGTTAATGCCTCAGTTCCGTAAGCGAGTAATTCTCTCTCGTGTGCAGCGATTACATCAAAACCAACGCTGTTGACATATTCGATTGCGGCCCCTAAACCAATCGCGCCAGCGATGTGAGGTGTGCCCGCCTCGAATTTGTGCGGTAATTCGCTGTAGGTAGTCTTTGCAAAGGTAACTGAATTGATCATGTCGCCACCACCTTGGTAGGGCGGCATGGTATCTAAGAGTTCACTCTTGCCGTACAGAACTCCGATTCCAGTCGGGCCATATATTTTATGACCGGTTAACACAAAGAAGTCACAATCCAGCGCTTGCACGTCAATAGGCATGTGGTACGCCGACTGAGCACCATCGACCAGTACTGGAATGTCTTGTTGATGTGCCAGGTCGATAATCTTCTTGACCGGATTGATAGTTCCGAGCGAATTCGAAAGATGGACAATCGACACCAATTTCGTGCGGGGGCCAAGTAACGCTTCAAACTCGTCCAGTTGAAGTTCACCGGTGTCGTCGATTGGCGCGACGCGAAGGCAAGCGCCCGTCTGTTCGCAGAGCAGTTGCCATGGCACGATGTTAGAGTGATGCTCCATAGTCGTGATGACGATTTCATCTCCGGGTTTTGCGTGCTGACGCCCGTAGGTTTGGGCAATGAGATTAATACCTTCAGTCGCATTACGGGTGAAGATAATCTCGCTCGATGATCGTGCGTTTATAAAACGTTGCACCAATGTTCGAGCCGTGTCATGCGATTTTGTTGAATACTCGCTCAAGTAGTGGACGCCTCGGTGAATGTTGGCATTCTCTGTGCTGTAGTAACGATTTAGGACATCAATGACAGGCTGAGGCTTTTGTGTGGTAGCGGCGTTGTCGAGATAGACTAATTTATGCCCATGCACTTCCCGCTCCAAGATCGGAAAATCAGCGCGGACACGTTCAACGTCAAATGCTGATGTCGCAGACGCACTCTTACGAGGATTCACACTCTTGCCTCCAAGACTGCCATGGGCAATTGTTTCAGTAAGGCGGTCTCCAAATAAGCGCGAAGAGAGTCGAGCGAAATTCGGCTGAGAACATCGTTGGCAAAAGCATGAATCAAGACCTGGCGGGCCTGGGCTTCGTCGAGGCCTCGTGCGCGAAGATAGAACAGTGCGTCGTCATCCAGCTGCCCAACGGTCGCGCCGTGTGTGCACTTGACGTCATCTGCGAAGATTTCTAATTCTGGTTTTGTATTAATTTGCGCATCCTCGGAGAGGAGCAGCGCCTGATTTGTCTGCTTGGCATCAGTTTTCTGGGCATCAATTCGAACGATAATCTTGCCGTTAAAAACAGACCGTCCGTGGCCGTTTAGTACTCCCTTGTAAAGTTCATGACTGTTACAGTGTGGCACGGCGTGGTCTATCGTCGTGTGACTATCGATGAGTTGGTCGCTGTTAGCCAGATAAAGCCCGTTTAACGTGCATTCGGCGCCTTCCCCTCTTAGGAGCGCGCCAATGTCATTTCTAACAAGCCTCCCACCCAGCGTCACGGAAGTGGACCTAGTCGTGCTATCTCGTCCAAGTCGCAGGTTGGAGCTGGCAACATGATAAGCAGCCAGATTTTCTGACAGCACCTTGTAGTGCTCCAGGGTGCTACCTGGACCGATATCAATTTCAGTGACAGCGTTGGTGAAGTGCGGAGAGTCGTTTACGCTGACGTATTCCTCAATCACCGTCGACCGACTATTTTCACCAAGTACAATGAGGACACGCGGGTAGGTTGCCGCAGCTTTGCTCGGAGCGGTCGATATAAAGAGTAAGTGAATCGGCTCGTTCAAGGTCGTGTTGTTTGGTACCGACACAAAGGCGCCATCCTGCCACAGGGCCGTGTTCAGTGCCGGGAAGGCATGATCGCGGTATGAGGTGAGCTGGGCCAGATGTGGTTCCACCTGCACCGATTTTTTAGTTAGTGCATGACTTAGATTTTCCACGGTGACACCAGTCTGTGTTGCCCCATCGGTGTTCGATAGCGCTGGTGCAAACCGACCATTCACAAAAATTAGTCGTGGGCCTGAGAGAGTCGAGAAGGAGAATGCCTCAAATTGTGCTGCGCCGACTGTAGCTTCCTCAGCAAGTTTGAATTGGGATTTGGCAATTCGCTCCACATTGGTGAATTGCCAGTCTTCTAATCGAGTCGTTGGAAACCCCAACTGACTAAAGTGCGTCATTGCCTCTTGACGCATCTGCCGTATGCCCGCTGGTGCTTCCCGAGTGCTCTGCAGCGACTCGAACTGAGCGAGATACGTATCTAGATTGACGGACGGTTCTGTTGACACGTGCCCTATGCTCCTATTTCCGCCGTCTCATTTTCGATCCAACCATAGCCCTTTTCTTCTAACTCAAGCGCCAGTTCTTTTTTACCAGATTTCACAATGCGGCCACCCGAGAGTACGTGCACATAGTCTGGAATGATGTAGTTAAGAAGTCGCTGGTAGTGTGTTACGAGAACAATCGATCGAGAGGGATCACGCAGCGCATTAACTCCTTCCGCTACAATCTTGAGTGCGTCAATATCAAGCCCAGAATCAGTTTCGTCCAGCAATGCCAATGTGGGCTCTAGTACCGCCATTTGGAAGATCTCATTCCGCTTTTTCTCGCCACCCGAAAAACCTTCATTGACCGGTCGATTTAGTAAAGACGAGTCCATCGCAAGTAACTCAAGTTTTTTTTGCGCCAGTTCCATGAATTCGATGGCGTCAAGTTCAGATTCTCCACGATGTTTTCTAACCGCATTCAAGGCTGCCTTTATTAGATACGCATTGTTGACGCCAGAGATTTCAACAGGATACTGAAAAGCTAAGAAGATACCTTCACGTGCTCGTTCTTCTGGTTCCAGGTCTAGAAGATCCTTACCTTGGTAGCGCACTTTTCCAGCCGTTACTTGAAAATCTGGTTTCCCCGCCAACACGCCGGCAAGCGTACTCTTTCCCGAACCGTTGGGACCCATAATGGCGTGGACTTCGCCAGCACCAACTTGTAGGTCGATACCTTTTAGAATCTCTTTGTCGCCTACGCTGACCCGTAGACCGTTAATCTCCAACATCGTATTTCCCTTCGTTCTTTGTCGTTACCTGATCACGAGTGATCAGAACTTACAGAAAAGTTTTAGAGTAAGCGGCGCTTCGTGTTGGTTCTGCACCGATATGTCAATGAGTTGTGGGATGGCTACTAACCAACACTACCTTCCAGAGTCACACCCAGCAATTTCTGTGCCTCGACGGCGAATTCCATAGGGAGTTCCCGAAAGACTTCCTTGCAGAATCCGTTGACAATCATATTTACTGCGTCCTCTGTCGAAAGGCCACGCTGGCGGCAATAAAAGATCTGATCTTCCCCAACCTTCGAAGTAGAGGCCTCATGTTCTACCTGCGCGGAAGTATTACGCACTTCGAGGTAAGGAAATGTATGTGCACCGCATTGATCGCCGATGAGTAACGAGTCGCACTGCGAGTAATTCCGTGCCTGTTTTGCACCCTTACCAATTCTTACTAACCCTCGATAGGTGTTCTGACCATGTCCAGCTGAAATGCCCTTCGACACGATCGTGCTTCGGGTATTTCGACCTATATGAATCATTTTTGTGCCTGTGTCGGCCTGTTGCCAATTGTTGGTTACGGCGACTGAATAAAATTCCCCAACCGAGTTGTCACCCTGCAAAATACAGCCTGGATATTTCCAGGTGATTGCCGAGCCAGTCTCGACTTGAGTCCACGTAATCTTGGAATTTACTCCACGCGCTGCACCGCGCTTGGTCACAAAATTGTAAATTCCACCCTTGCCGTCTTTGTCGCCGGGATACCAATTTTGCACTGTCGAATACTTGACTGTAGCGTCGTCTAGCGCGACGAGCTCCACGACAGCAGCATGCAGTTGATTTTCGTCGCGCATCGGGGCTGTGCAACCTTCCAGATAGCTGACGGAGGCCCCTTCCTCAGCTACGATTAATGTGCGTTCGAATTGCCCCGTCGAAGCTGCATTGATCCGAAAGTAGGTCGATAGCTCCATCGGACAGCGAACACCCTTTGGAATGTATGCAAAAGATCCGTCGCTGAATACGGCCGAATTCAGCGACGCGAAAAAATTGTCTGAATAGGGGACAACAGAGCCCAAATAGGTTCGGACAAGATCGGGATGCTCACGAACAGCTTCTGAAAATGAGCAGAAAATGATACCCATTTCGGCAAGCTTTTCGCGAAAAGTTGTAGCGACCGAAACGCTATCGAACACTGCATCAACCGCGACACCAGAAAGCATTTTCTGTTCTTCGAGTGGGATGCCGAGCTTTTCAAAGGTGCTTCGAATTTCTGGGTCTACCTCGTCCATGCTTTTCAGTGTCGGTTTCTTTTTTGGTGCCGAATAGTAACTAATGGCTTGGTAATCGATTTTGCTATAGGTGACATTTGGCCACTCCGGTTCTACCATTGTCGTCCACAGCCGATATGCCTTGAGCCGCCAGTCGAGTAGCCATTCCGGCTCACCTTTTTTGTGCGAGATCAGCCTAACGACATCCTCGTTGAGTCCTTTGGGAATAGTGTCGGAGTCGACATCAGTCACGAAACCGTACTTGTAGTCTTGGTTTGTAATTTTTTCGACGGTTTGCGCTGCTGTAGTCATGATCTGCCTCGGTCTCCTGCCTTTAGAAACTTAATCCAGAGATTTGGAGCTTTTTGCTCAAGATTTTCGAAATATTAAGAATTCCTAATCCCGACCTTTTCGGTCGCACATAACTTTATATCATGCTCTCTAAATGGTTTCAAATAACTGTTTCCATTGATGATGTGAGTTCAGAACCGTTAAAAAGGTCAGCTTGCCGCCGTGTCTTTAGAAGGTTGAAACGCGCTGATTGCGATGCCAATAACAAACACCGCGATAGCACCTACGACATTAAGCCATAAGAAGGAAATTTCTGCGGTTAGCGCGACGGCTGTTACGGACATCATACCGCCAATTAATCCCCAAAAAGCGCCTCTTGCGGTCGCCCAGTGAACAAGAATTGCCAACATAAAGACACCTAATAAAGAACCATAAAAGAACGATCCAAATCGGTTAACGACTTCGATAAGCGTGCCTAAATTGACTGCGTACATGGCGATAATGGATGCGGTCAAACCCCAGAAGCCAGTCGTCAGCTTCGAGACCTTCATATAGTGCTCATCAGATGCTTCTTGGCGAAAGTGCCGGCGATAGAAGTCGATCACGGTTGCAGTTGAGAGTGAATTTAATTCAGCAGCAATACTTGACATGGCGGCCGCCAGAATCGCGGCAATAATTAATCCCACCACACCAATGGGAAGCTGTGTTGTTACAAAGGTGGGAAATACGTAATTCACATCCGAATAAGAACGGTCGCCGGTCACTTCAATGACGAGTGCTTTTGCATCGTCGCGGATGTGACCAAGTTCTAAGTCGCGCTTTTGAAATAATGCATTGGCAGCCTCGATACCAGTCACGTCTGGCATTCGTCGTGCGGCTGCAGCGGCACGTGCGGCTTTACGTCGATCATTGAATGCCTGTAAAAAATTACTATTCAGTTCTTCGTACTCGGCCATGCGAGGACTTGAGCGCATTTGCTGGTCGTGGACGGTGTTGAACAACATGGGTGGAGCATTGAACAGGTAAAAAGTGAATACCAGGACACCGGTAAGCAGAATCAGCGCCTGAAGTGGAATTTTGGCGAATGCGCTGATCATTAATGAATGTCTGCCTGCTGTGACTGAACGGGCTGTCAAATAACGCTGAACCTGGCTCTGGTCACAGCCAAAGTAGCCCAGCATAAGAAATAAACCACCAATCATGCCTGACCAGACGGTGTAGGTTTCGTTTAAGTCGAATGTAAAATCAAGCGTCAAGAGGCGACCCGTAGTGCCTGCGACGTGCAAGGCCTCGCCAACGCCTATCTCGTCCGGCAAGCCCATAACAAGGCCGACGATTGCGGCTGCTAAGCCAGCGACTATGATCACCATCTGTTTAACGTCAGTCCAAGTTACTGCTTGTACCCCGCCGAACATTGTGTAAATCGTTGTTGGCACACCGATCGCGAGAATGGTAATGGTCAGATTTAGATTGAGAACGATGGATAGAATTACTGCCGGAGCCGCAATAACAACTCCAGCTTGCAGGCCTCGTGACAGCAAAAACAGTAAACTTGCGAGCGTGCGAGTGCGGACGTCGAATCGACGCTCCAGATATTCGTAAGCGGTATAGACGTTAGCGCGATAGAAGAATGGTACCAGCGTCACCGATAGAATAATCATGGCGACTGGTAGGCCGAAGTAGAACTGCACGAACCGCATGCCGTCGGTGTAGCCTTGTCCGGTGGTACCAACCAGAGTGATGGCGCTCATTTGCGTGGCCATTACGGTTAGCCCCACGGCCCACCAAGGCAAAGACCGATTGGCGAGGAAATATCCTCTAAGGGCGTTGAGACCTTTGGAACGTTTCAATCCATCAGAAACGATCCAAATGAGGTAGATCGTTATAATAAGCCAATCAATGAAGTGCATGTGCAGTTCCGAAAGCTGGAGATCAGGAGCTAAAATAACGACTCAAGAACCAGAGACCAGCTAGGACGATCATTTCCAATATCAAAACCGCCAAGTAGATTCGCCCCATTGGGGAGTCGTCGGTTTCGTTGTTGCTAAGAATCACTGTTGGAGTGGTTCCGGTGCGTCCATCCATTTCTTGGCTCGGAGTGTGGTTCACAGATGGCTGCTCCAATTACTTCATGTTCCTTCCACCGCGACTGACACATGAGCAGTATACCCCTGCAGGTTCGGCGCGCATTCACCAACCCCGCGAAATATTATCTCGTTCAGCCATATCTATCCTTAAAGACACTATTTGCACACAATGGTGCATAGGATAAATGCCATGATCGCAAGTGTATTTCCAAACGCACGCTTGTCCTGGACCAAGATGGCTCTCAGTGTTGTGACATTGGGCATATTGGTCATAATCGGAAGAGAATTCGGTGGTTACCTGCCGCGTTTTCTGCTGTGGATCGGCACGCTGGGAGTCTGGGCCCCCGTTACCTTTGTCTTGGCCTACGTTGCGGCTACGCTTACGTTTGTGCCTGGCTCACTGCTGACCATGACGGCTGGTGCGGTATTCGGGCTCGTTGAAGGCACTCTCTATGCGTTCATAGGAGCAACGATCGGGTCAGCCCTTGCCTTTGTCATTGCACGCTATCTCGCACGAGACGCAATTCAGCGCCGCCTAGTTCGCTATCCAAAATTTGCTGCAATCGACCAAGCGGTGGGTCTTGAAGGTTTTAAGATTGTCCTTCTGCTCCGCTTGTCGCCAGTGTTTCCGTTCAACTTCCTCAACTACGCTTTCGGACTGACGACCGTCACCTTTCGTGCCTATATGCTGGGCGCTATCGGGATGTTGCCGGGATCGGTGGTTTATGCCTATTACGGGATGCTTGCAGGCGATGTTATCGCCTTGGCAGGTGGTGTTCCGAGCAACTCAGGGGTTAGCTACTACGTTACAATGATCCTCGGCTTGGTTGCGACTGTGCTGGTGACAATGGTCATAATACACGCTGCAAGACGGGCGCTGCGAAACACTATAACTTCTTGAGTAAGCCACGTGATTCGAACATTAAGGATGTCGGCCCACACTAATTCCTAGCCCCGCTGGGCTTTAGAACCCTCAAAGGCTTGCACGCACGCACAGCAGAGGCTAAAATGCGATGTTCATTAATTCGTGGAGTTGGTTTCTATGGATTGAGGATATTCGGATAGGCACCGGCCTTTCCGAGCGAATAGATTAAGCCGACTTCCATGTGAAATTCGGCGAAAAGATACCAACTGAATACTACGGGATGCTGTAGGACCGAAACTTAAGGAGCACGACGTTGGATACCGTTGCGACGCTCGATCACTCACACGCGGATCACGAGCACAAGGCGAGTTGGTGGCGAACTTACGTGTTTTCCGTTGACCATAAGGTCATCGGGATCCAGTACGCGATCACAGCCCTAGTGTTCCTGTTGCTTGGCTTCATACTCATGATGATAATGCGCTGGCAGATCGCGTATCCCGGACAGCCCATTCCGTGGATAGGTCAGTTCTTAGGCGATGCTAATGCCCCCGGCGGTATCATGCTGCCAGAGTTCTACAACCAGCTCGGCGCCATGCACGGCACGATCATGGTGTTTTTGGGCGTTGTGCCGTTAGCCGTTGGTGGTTTTGGCAACTATGTCATGCCGCTCCAGATCGGTGCACCCGACATGGCATTCCCACGCCTGAACATGGCAAGTTATTGGAGCTATTTTGTGGGCGGCGTAGTGATGTTGTTAAGTTTCTTTGCGCAGGGTGGCGCAGCGAATTCTGGGTGGACCTCGTATGCTCCGCTTTCAATTATCGCAACGTCTGGCCAAACCTGGTGGCTCTTCGGTATGGTGTTTCTGATCACGTCTTCGCTACTCGGTTCGGTTAACTTTATCGTCACCATTATTCAGTTGCGTGCGCCTGGGCTGACTTTCATGCGGTTGCCATTTTTTGTCTGGACGCAATTGGTCACGGGCTTCTTGTTGCTTCTTGCTTTTCCACCACTCGAATCCGCGGCCGTTCTGCAGTTGATGGACCGACTTGCGGGTACGAGTTTCTTCATGCCAAGCGGTCTGGTCGTAAGCGGTGAAGCGCTTGACGTGTCAGGTGGCGGCAATCCACTCCTGTGGCAGCACTTGTTCTGGTTTCTAGCGCATCCAGAGGTGTACGTTTTGATATTGCCTGCACTTGGCATCACTGCGGAGATCATCGCCAACAACACCCGAAAGCCGCTTTGGGGTTATCGCGTGATGGTCTATTCGTTGATATTCCTTGGCTTCATGTCGTTTATCGTTTGGGCGCACCACATGTTTTTAACCGGCATGGGAACCGCGATTAGTGCATTCTTCCAGACGACCACGATGATTATTTCCATTCCGTCTGTCGTGATTCTCTCAGCGCTGTTTATTTCGCTGTACGGAGGTTCAATCCGCTTTACAACGCCGATGCTCTTCGCGTTGGCTTTTATGCCCATGTTTGGTATTGGGGGCTTAACAGGTCTACCGCTTGCTTTTTCGCTGCCAGATCTCCATCTTCACGACACCTATTACGTCATCGGGCACTTCCATTACGTAGTGGCTCCAGGCACGATCTTTGCGTTGTTCGGGGGTATTTATTACTGGTTTCCAAAAGCAACCGGCCGCAAGATGAATGACCTGCTTGGGAGAATCCACTTTTGGGGTACGTTCGTCTGCATGAATGGCATCTTCCTGCCCATGCTGATTCAAGGACTGGCCGGAATGAATCGCCGGATGTACGATGGCGCCGCGCAGTACCAGCACACGCAGGGTGTTTTGGTTTGGAACGAAACCATTTTTCATTTTGCGGTGGCGATGGCTGTCTTCCAACTCTTCTTTATTGTGAATTTTTTCTGGAGTATGAAGAAGGGCGCCAAGGTAACGTCGGACAATCCATGGAAGGCTACGACACTGGAGTGGGCGACACCAACACCGCCGCCACATGGCAATTTTGTAACGCCACCGGAAGTCCATCGTGGCCCGTACGAGTACAGCGTACCAGGTGCGGTGCAAGACTTTACGCCACAGAACGAACGACGCTAGGAGAGGACGCAGAGAGTTATGGAAATTCCGTATACTGTTGAGGACAGGGAAGATACAGGCCTGAATAACGTCAAGCTCGGGATCTGGTTATTTCTTGCGTCCGAAGTGATGCTGTTTGGCGGGCTGTTTTCTTCCTATGTGCTCCTGCGGGTCGGCGCTGAGACTTGGCCGGTTGGCGCTTCGATCTTGTCGGTACCCATCGCAACGTTCAACACGGTTGTGTTGATTGCGTCGAGCGTGACGATGGTCATGGCTTGGGCGTCGCTTAAGATGAACGACTTTGGCAAGTTTAAGCTGTACCTTGGCTCAACGGTCGGACTGGCAGTGCTCTTTCTGTGCGTGAAAGCGTACGAATATGCCGATAAATTTTCGCACGACCTCTATCCTGCTGAGAGTACCTTCTTGGCGATTTATTTTACGGTGACGGGCCTGCATGCCTTGCATATCGTAGGTGGCATAGTTGTGAACGGCTATTTTGTTGGACCAGGTAGCAAGATGTGGAAAACTGCGCCGGAGCAGTTCACAAATCGAATCGAAGCAGCCGGTCTCTATTGGCATTTCGTGGATCTTGTATGGATTTTTCTGTTCCCGGTGTTGTATCTGCTATAGAACTCGAGTTGATCTAGCGTTGAGGGTAGGTGGGAGGCAACATGAGTGGTACAAGCGCGGACGAAATAAGAAAACACGTTAAGGTTTATGTCATGGTGTTCGTCGCACTGATGGTGCTAACAGTCGCAACGGTCGGTGTGTCCTATCTAGAGTTGACTATTCCTTTGGCAATCCTAGTGGCGTTGGTCGTTGCAACGATTAAGGGTTCACTTGTCGCTCGCTATTTCATGCACTTGGTCGGTGAAAAGAAAGCCGTTACTTGGTCCTTAGTGCTCACGGCCGTGTTTTTCTGTGTGTTGATGTTCATACCGCTCTTTGCGATGCTCGACCATACTGGCCAGTAATGTTTGAAAGTTTTTAAGCATGTCACTCAAAAGCGTCCACTTATTCTTTATTATTGCGTCAGCCGTTCTGAGCCTATTGATGGGGGTCTGGGCGGCGAATGCGTATCGCTCGGGATTTGAGTCTTTGAATTATCTCGTGACGGCTGCGGTTTCATTACTTATTGCCGGGCTGCTTGCCAGGTACGCAGTTTTGTTCGCCCGCCGGGCTCGCAGAATCGGTCTTGACTAAGGAGGGACGGGAAACGGTTATGTTTGGTCGATTGGGTTTTCGGACGATGCTTGCAACCGTTGCGCTGTGCGCACTCACGGCACCCACAGTATTGGCGTGTCCGGTTTGTTTTGGAGCGGTCGAGGGACCGATGACTGACGGCTTGAATTGGGCAGTCTTCTTATTGCTGGGCGTACTTTCGATAGTTGCGACCGGCTTTGTGATGTTTTTCGTGCGCTTATTCAAGTTAGCACGGGTGAGTGCGGAGTCAGCAACCGTGGTGCGTGGACGAACGCAGCACGAAGGGAGTTACTAAATGCTGGAATTTCTAGGGCTGCCACCTCAGGCATCGGCGCACGCCCCACAAGTTGATCAAATGATTGTGTATATCCACTGGCTCATGCTGGTCTTGTTTGTTGGGTGGGGCTTGTTTTTTCTTTACACATTGTTTCGTTTCCGTGCGTCGAAAAACCCAACAGCTGACTACGCCGGTGTGAAGAGTCACACCTCCACCTATTTGGAGGTCGGTGTTGCGCTCGTCGAAGCGGTGCTGCTGATTGGTTTTGCCATTCCAGCGTGGGCCACACGCGTCAACGAGTTTCCGTCTGAAACTGACTCGACCGTCGTGAACGTCGTCGCCAAACAATTCGAGTGGCACATCCATTATCCGGGTCCTGATGGTATGTTCGGGCGTAAGGATATAAGCCTGATTACACCGACGAATGCGATCGGCTTAGATCGTTCAGATCCGTACGCAGTCGACGACATCGCGACCATTAATCAACTCAATCTCCCAGTGGATAAGCCGGTCATTGTGCACTTAACAACGCAAGATGTCATTCATAGCTTTGCTATCTCGACACTACGTGTTAAGCAGGATGCCATTCCTGGTATGGAGATTCCGGTGTGGTTCGTACCCACCGTCGCCGGTGATTACGAGATCAATTGCTCACAGCTTTGTGGTCTTGGACATTATCGGATGCGAGGCTTCGTAAAAATCCAAACGGAAGAGGAATTTGAGGCCTTCCTCGCTGAAGAAGCGGCGTTGCAGGGCGCCGACTAGGACGATTCGCAGAAGACCCCCCTGGGCCCCTCCATCAGCTACAGATCCAGCGACCGTAATCGTAACGCGTTCGTGATGACTGATAGAGAACTGAGTGTCATCGCTGCGCTTGCCCATATCGGATCGATGAACCACCCGGTTAGCGGATACAGCACACCGGCAGCCACTGGCACACCGATGCCGTTATAGATAAATGCGAGAAATAAGTTCTGACGAATATTGCGTAGTGTGCTGCGACTGAGTCGACGGGCACGGGCAATACCTCGCAAATCTCCCTTGACAAGAGTGATGTCAGCGCTCTCAATGGCAATATCAGCTCCGGTTCCCATAGCAATTCCCACTGCAGCTTCTGCAAGTGCCGGTGCATCATTGATACCGTCACCAGCCATTGCAACGACTCGCCCTTCGGCTTGCAGACCTGCCACAATCCGTTGTTTTTCTTCTGGCAAGACGCCTGCCCGAATCTCGTTGAGGCCGAGGGTATCTCCGACTGCGTGCGCTGTTAAAGCGTTGTCACCAGTCGCCATTACAATCCGCACACCCTCCGCTTGCAGCATGCGCAACGCTTCGAACGTAGATGGTTTTATGGAATCCGACACACTCAAAAAGCCGGCTAGTCGCCCGTCAACGGCAAGAAAAATAACAGTCTGTCCTTGGTGACGAAGCTCATTGGCTTGATGCGCAAAGACATCGGTATGAACTCCATGCCCTATTAAAAACTCTTCTGTGCCTAATAATACGTGTCGCTTCTCGACCGTTCCTTCGACACCTCTTCCTGGCACGGTTTGGAAATCCTCAATCTCAGGTAAGGCCATGTCCTGTTCGACTGCTCGTGTGACAACCGCTACGGCCAGTGGGTGTTGACTGGACTGCTCAAGAGCTCCTGCCAATCGTAAAAGTTCTGTTTCTGAAACGACACCTTCAATCGTTGAAATACTCGCTACGCGTGGACGGCCTTCGGTGAGAGTCCCAGTTTTGTCGATGACGAGAACCTCCACGCGTTCCAACATTTCTAGCGCTGCCGCATGTTTGACGAGGACCCCGGACTTTGCACCACGTCCAGTACCCACCATGATAGCCATCGGGGTTGCTAGTCCGAGTGCGCAGGGACAAGCGATGATAAGCACGGCTACAGCGTTGACTAGGGCGAGTACAAACCGTGGTTCTGGCCCCCAGAGACCCCACACAACGAGCGTGACGATTGCCACGAGTACAACACTCGGCACAAACCATTCAGACACGCGATCGGCAATACGCTGAATAGGAGCGCGAGTTCGCTGCGCGTTAGCGACCATTTGCACGATGTGCGCCAAAAGGGTCTCTGAGCCAATACGCTCAGCCCGCATCGTGAAGCTTCCCGTTCCATTGATCGTGGCACCGATGACTTGGGTTCCGACGGTTTTTTCAACCGGGATCGCCTCACCCGTTACCATGGATTCATCGACCGCGCTGGCGCCGTTCACCACGACACCATCGACCGGAATTTTGTCGCCAGGTCTGACCCGCAACAAATCGTCGACCTTCACGAGTGCCAACGGTACATCGGTATCGCGATCAGGCAGCACAACCCGGGCTGTTTGAGGAGACAGGCTCAGTAATGAGCGGATTGCTGCACCAGTGCGGTGCCGGGCCCGACTTTCCAGCACCTGACCTAACAGGACCAACACCGTAATTGCTACTGCAGTTTCAAAATAGGTGGGCACGCCGTGATCTGTCTGGAATCCTTCCGGAAACCACCGTGGATTAACAGTTGCTGCGACGCTGTACACAAATGCCGAGCCGACCCCCATGGCAATCAGCGTAAACATATTGGCGCTGGTATTTTTCAGAGAGGCCCAGGCTCGCTCAAAAAATGGCCAACCAGCCCACAGTACGACTGGAGTGGTAAAGATAAACTGGAGCCAGTTGCTAAGTGGACGACTGACCGTTTCCTGCATCCGCGCACCAAACACCATGTCACCCATTGCCAGCAAGAAAACGGGAAAGCCGAAGCCGACGCCGATCCAGAATCGACGTGTCATGTCGATCAATTCCGAGTTAGGCATTTCCTGGGAGTCGATCGCATGTGGTTCTAGTGTCATACCGCAAGACGGACAGGTTCCGGGCAGAGTAATCACAACCTCAAGGTGCATCGGGCAGATGTAGTTAACGGCGGGAATCGGGAGTGGTGCCACTTCCGGTTCGAGCGCCATGCCACATCTGGGGCAAGGACCTGGTTTGTCTGCCCTGACTTCGGGATCCATTGGACAGACGTAGACAGTATCTGGCGATGTTGGGGTGGCATTCGCCGACTGCGTGGGATGCAAGTACTGTTCTGGGTCGGCCTTGAATTTTTCTAGGCAGTGGGCACAACAAAAGCCGTAGGTTTGGCCAGCATAGATAAGTTGGTGGGCTGTCGCATCGAGATCGACCAACATACCACAAACGGGGTCAAGTGTTTCCATTTGGATAATGAGAATCCAGTCGACGACTGTAACGGTAATTCAAAATGTGCGCTTCTTTCTGTGGTTTAATCCAATTTCAAGATGCTAACACATGCACAGCAAAGACAGCCTGTTCGCCGACAATTCGGTAGATGCGCGAGTCGTAGGGTCGCATTGAATAGGGAACTGGTTTGTGTTCGCGATTCTGAGGTCACACTGAATTTATGAAACAACATCTGCGACGCCTTTTCGAAGAAACCCTCATGCGACTTCCCGTCGAGCGTGTGCTAGCTGACCAGGTTACATACGCGGATGGTATCTTGACCGTCGGCCATGAGAACCTCGATGTGAGTCGCTATCGAAAGTTGATAACAGTTGCGATCGGAAAAGCTGCGATTCCGATGCTGGAAAAGTTTTCTGATATTGTGGCGCCACAGACCCTGACCGGTGTTGTTGTCACTCTTGGGCCAGTGGGGCAGTCACTACCTGGCTTTACCGTCTTCACCGGCGGACATCCCTATCCCAATCAGGAGAGCTTTGATGCCGCGGCAGCAGCTATTGATGTTGCGAGAAGTGCAACATCGGATGATCTCATCGTATTCCTATTGTCAGGTGGGGGATCTTCACTTTGCGAGATGCCAGTGTCGCAGGAGATCACTTTAGAAGATTGTCAGGTGCTGTACCAATTACTCGTCACCTGTGGTGCAAGTATCAGAAACGTGAATACCATTAGAAAACATCTGTCGGCGATAAAAGGAGGTCGGCTTGCAGAGTTGGCATTCCCAGCGCGACAAATGACACTTTATGTTTCTGATGTTCCACCAGATACGCCGTCGAGCGTCGCATCTGGTCCCACGATGCCTGACGATTCCACCGCTGAAAATTGTAGGCAACTTATTCAAGACCTAAACTTGCGTGATCAACTGCCACCTTCTATACGTTATTTATTTGATGAAGACCTGCTTCCAGAAACTCCTAAACCTGGCAAGGCGACGTTTCAAGACAGCAGCTGGCACTGCTTACTGTCGTCAGCGAACGCTGTAGAGACCATGGCGGATGCTGCAGAGAGACTCGGTTGGATTGTGGAAACGGATCATGAACTTTCTGATGCGTGGTCTGTCGATCAGTTAATGGACCATATGATCACCAAACTCGAGCACCTTCAGCGCCAGCATGCGGATCAAACAGTGGCTGTATTGAGCGGCGGTGAGTATTCTTGCCCAGTGACCGGTGATGGCATTGGTGGCCGCAATCAAGCGTTTGTGCTGGAGTGTGTGCCTCGTATTGCTGGTCGGCGCGTTGCGGTCTTGAGTGCAGGGACTGACGGTCTAGACGGTTCGTCACCGGCAGCTGGCGCAGTAGCTGATGGCGAAAGCCTAAATCGAGCACGGCAAATCAGGCTTGATCCGGAAACCTACGCGACCCGGTCAGATTCACACCGTTTTTTTACACAACTCGACGATGCAATCATGACCGGTCCCACGGGTAACAATGTCAGAGACTTAAGAATGTTTGTCGCTTGGTAATCGACCTTCAACAAGTGACAGACTAGCGTTATGATGTTCGTTCCACGCCACTAAGGAGGCCACGATGCTGACACACGACGACGAACTATTGACCAGTACAGTGCCAGACGATCCGAGCCGACGTCAGTTTATCGGTGCAGCAGTAACGGCCGGCTTGGCCAGTGCTTGTGTAAGCCAGGAAACTGGAAGCGAAAATGCTGTCGAACCTAACCTCGAAGCCCGAACTGCGACGATTGAACTACAGGTCGAGCATGACAATATTTATACTCGCCTTTTGGGCGTGAAGGCGCACCTGCCTGGTCACGGAAATGGGACTGCCCTTGGTGGTTCGCGCATGCCGGCTGAAGTGATCGAAGCCATGCAAGAGGCGAATGATTATTTTGTGATGATGGACGAGCTAACAGTCGCTGCTGGCCAGCGCGCCGCCGAAGTCGTTAAGGCTGAAGCAGCGCTGATTACATCGGGCGCATCTGGAGGGCTCTTGCTTGGTATGGCGGCGTGTCTTACCGGCGCTGATGAAGAAAAGATGCGGGCGTTGCCAAATCCAATCTGGGCGAAGCGTGAATGTATCATTCAAAAAGCACACCGTTATCCGTATGACTTTGCGCTACAAGCTGCTGGCGCGACCCTGATTGAAGTTGAGGGACGCACACAGCTGATGAACGCTATCGGTGACAATACGGCCCTCATCTTCGGTTTACCTAGGCACGTCGCACTGAGTGGCACGATGGCCGAAGAAGTGTTGCAACCTGAGGATCTGATTCAAGTCGCTAAGCAGGTCGGTGTTCCGGTCATGATTGACGGTGCATCACGGTTACCTCCAGCCGGGAATTTAACAATTTTTAATGAGCTTGGTGCCGACCTGGTGGTTGTTTCGGGTGGCAAGGGGCTGCGTGGGCCGCAGTCCACCGGCATTCTTTCGGGTCGTGCGGACCTCATCGAGGCGGCACGGCTACAAGCAGCGCCGAACGATCTCATCGGGAGAGGCATGAAAGTCGGTAAAGAGGAGATTATTGGTCTTATCGTTGCCCTGAATCGGTACGAACAACTCGATCATGGTGCGGTGCGTGCGACTTGGCGAGAGAAAGCAGAGTATTTGACGGCCGAGTTGCAAGGGATCGAAAGCTTCACGGCGGAGCTTGTAGATGAAGGTTCTGGAGCACCCTATGTCGAGATCGATTGGGATGAGGACGTAATACCGATGACCCATCGCGAGGTGCGCGACCACCTGCGCCGCCGACCCGAACAGCGGGTGGCGCTTTCAAGTCTCTACGGCAGCCGGCGCATCCAAACCCGTTGCATGCGCGACGGTGAAGAGGTGCTCGTTGCACGATGGCTTCGCCAGTTCTTTAGAGAGGGGTATAAAATCGTAGCCGCGACCTCTGCTAGTCTCTAGTCGACCGGTTTTAGTATTGGGACCACCTGCTAGAGGGAGACTGGGATGAACGCCTCGTGGTGCAGTTAACAATAAGGAGATGATGATTATGTTAGTGCGAACGCGTCTGCTTTGGTTGAGCGTGGTGCTTGGTCTTATGGTGCCCACTCATCTTAGTGCTGAAAATGCGCACCAGGATGACACGACCATCCTTGTTGCTTACTATAGTCGCACCGGTCGGACGGAGCAGGTGGCCGAGGCGGTTGCTGAAGGAGTACGTGGCGTGGAGGGCACCCGTGTCCTTCTAAAAGCTTTGACCGACGTGACGGCAGCAGACTTGAGTGAAGCAACTGGCATCGTTCTCGGGTCTCCCACCTATTCCGCGAACATGGCAGGGCCGATGAAGAGCTTTATTGATGATTGGAGCTTCCGCTATCGGGTTGATCTGACCGATAAGGTTGGAGCTGCGTTCTCGACAGGCGGTGGACACACGGCAGGCAAGGAGCATGTTGTCGTTTCACTTCTTCTCGCGATGATTGGTGAAAGAATGCTTGTTCTGGGTCCGATTCGGGAAAGTGGTGTCGGCGCTTTAGGTGTGAGTGGTGTTGCTCCACCTCCAGGAGAACAAATCGCTCCTAACATTTTAGGCGAAGGCCGTTTACTCGGGGCGCGTATTGCGCAGGTCGCCCAGCGTGTTCGCTTACAACCGTGACACTGGGTTTTGATGCCTTGACACTGCCTGTTGAAGAGTCCAGAATCGGGTTCTTGTTCTAACTTGTTAAAGGGGATTCGCATGGACGAAACGTCGCGCACAAATATTAGGAATCGCTCGCCAAGACGCGCAACTCGGCGAGATGCCTTGCGACGCTTTGCATCGTTTACTGGTGCATCACCATTGTTCCTGGGATCCGCCGACGCTCAACAGGAGACTCAAACCACGGCTCCTGAGGAGCCTGGGTATCTAAGTCAAGAGCCGCTTAGTGGTCGCCCCCGAATCATTCGGCCACCAGAATACAGCGCCGAGATCATGGCGCCTGTTAATCTCCATGACTTTGAGGGGGTGGCCAAGGCGAAGATTAGTCCCATGGCTTACGACTACATTGCAGCTGGGGCGGCTGATGAGTTAACCAAGCAGGCGAATTCAGAAGCGTTCGATAATTACTGGATCCGTCGTCGTACCATGACGGATGTTAGGCAAATCGATACATCCATTGAGTTACTGGGTGAACGGCGGGAGCATCCGATTCTTCTGGGACCTGCAGGGGCGATGCATATGTTGCACGAAGATCCGTATAGCACGATCGCCCGAGCGGCCAAGAATTCTGGAGCGATTTATGTCGGGGGCACGTCTAACATGGCCGAGGTCACTCAGGCTGGCGAAGCTCCAACGTGGTGGGCGAGCACCCTGGGATCACCCACACAGGAGACGGCAGCGACCTTCGCGAAAAGTGTAGAGGATGGGGGCGGAAGTGCTATCTGTGTAAGCGTCGACTATCCCTATACGGGTGCCCGAGATCGAGTCATTCGAAACGAGTTTGACATGGGTATGATTCCCGAGCGCAACTACTCAACCTCGGAGCCTCCCACTACTGGTTTCCAGGCTGGCATGATCCAGGCGTATGTGCCGAATATGACTTGGCGGTATATGGATTGGGTGCATGGCGCGACAGATCTGCCAATCGTCGTGAAAGGCATTATCACTGCTGAGGATGCGCACCTCTCAGTTGAGAACGGCGCGCAGGCGGTGGTGGTCTCCAATCATGGCGGCCGGACGCTTGACGGTATGCGTGGCACGATGGAGGTCTTGCCGGAAGTCGTGGATGCAGTTGCCGGGCGTGTGCCCGTCTTAGTCGACGGTGGAGTGCGTCGTGGCTCAGATGTGCTGAAGGCTTTAGCGCTTGGCGCGCGCGCCGTCCTTATCGGACGGCCTTATATGTGGGGATTAGGTGCCTTTGGTCAGGAAGGTGTGCAACGGGTCATCGAATTGCTGCACGGCGAACTTAGGATCGCACTGGGGAATGCTGGCCAGACTAGCGTGAGCAAGCTTGACCGGAGTTTAATTAGGAGAGCTTGGTTGCCTCGGGAATGGTAACGCTCACCAGGCATCGAACGCTGGTGAGATCTGCATAAATGGAGAGTTGGGACGAACATGGCGACTAACATGATGGTAGTTGAGACGGAACGCGAGCTGAGCTTTGCTGAACGCTTACAGCTGAGTAGCCGCCGTGAATTCTTGAGCACTGTGGTGCTTTCAGCCGGTGCTATGCCACTGTTCGCGCAGCAGAAAAGTATCAATCCGCCCCAGTACAGTGCGAAGGTCATGCGGCCGGCAAACGTACATGACATTGCTGAAGTTGCTCGGCGGACCGTCGACCCAGCGACGTTCGACTATATCGAGGGTGGCACAGAAGATGAGATTACGTTGCGACACAACGTTGAGGCGTTCCAGCGGGTTGCGTTGCGCCGACGGGTCATGGTGGACGTTAGCGAAATCGATACCTCACTGGAGTACCTCGGGCAACAGCTTCAAGCGCCGATTCTGCTCTGCCCGACCACCAAGAACGCGATTGTTCCAAATGGTGATCGGGTATCCGCGCAAGCCGCTCATGCTACCAATACGATTTATCATGTCAGCAATGCTCTAGGATGGATAGACGAATTGTACCAAGCGAATCAGGCGCCAGTCTGGATCGGGGCTACGTTGGGCCACGTGACATCGAGACAGGCGCAGGGATGGGCGCGTCGTCATGAGGAAGCTGGCGCGTCGGCGCTCGTGGTCACCGTCGACCATCAATACACCCCAAATCGTGACCGGAACATTCGGAATGGCTACGGGAATTATGCGGCTGGTGTCCTTAGACCAACAACACCCAGTGTCACATGGGATTATCTTGAGTGGCTCCGCAGTGGCTCCAAACTGCCCTTGATCTTGAAGGGCATTTTGACTGGTGAGGATGCAGAACTCGCGGTTGAACACGGTGCGGCTGCCATTTCCGTATCAAACCATGGAGGTCGGGCCTTCGATGGTGCTGTTCCAACGCTGATGGCACTCCCGGAGGTTGTCGAGGCGGTTGGAGGGCGGATTCCAGTGTTAATTGACGGAGGTGTTCGTCGTGGTGGCGATATCTTGAAGGCGCTGGCGCTCGGTGCCACCGCCGTCATGCTGGGTCGAGCCTACGTCTATGGTTTGGCGGCCTTTGGTCAGGTGGGTGTACAGCGTGTTGTTGAGATGCTGACTGGAGAATTAAAGGTTGCGATGGGTTTGGCCGGGATACCGAATCTCGCCGCAATCGATCGCAGCTTGGTTCGACTCCCATGGGAACGTTGATGCACAACGTCCTCGGCTAATCTCAAACGGGAGCCGGAAAGATGACCGGTCAACTCGACTCTTGGCGTGTATCGACGCATTTCTCAACTTACATCCCGTTCCCTCGACCATAACAAGTGGTAAGTCTGCGGTTTTGGCGGTTGTCATACGACGTGACACACTGCTTAAGTAGCTGGAAACAAAGGTAGATAGGACACGATGTATCGGCGTGAATTTCTCCGTTCAAGTCTCGCATTGGGCAGCACTGCCATGTTGTGCAGTACTGGAGGTCCACTCCTCGGATTTAAGCAGTCGGTGCCGCGCGCATTTCACATGGCGTACGCGCCACATATTGGCATGTTTGTCGAACATGCTGGCGCCGATCCAGTTGCGCAGATTGAGTTCATGGCTGACCAGGGGTTCACGGCCTTCGAAGATAACGGAATGCGAGACCGGTCGATTCCGGAACAGGAACGGATAGCGCGTGTACTGACGCGCCGTGGCATGGCCATGGGAGTGTTTGTCATCAACATGAGTGGGGGCTTCGGGCAGCCCAGCTTCACACAGGGCGATCCTGAGATGCGAACGCAGTTTCTGCGGGACGTCAAGGATTCCGTGGACGTCGCTAAGCGTGTGAACGCGACTTGGATGACCGTAGTGATGGGCGATTTATATCCCCGTTTGGAAATCGATTATCAAACTGCCCATGCGATTGAAACTTTGAAGCAAGGCGCTCAAATCTTCGAATCACATGGCCTCGTCATGGTCATCGAACCTCTGAATCGATGGGATCATCCAGGCATGTACCTTTCGAAGATTCCACAGGCTTATATGCTGTGCAAGGCGATTGATAGCCCGTCTTGCAAGATCCTGTTCGACATCTACCATCAGCAGATTACTGAGGGAAATCTCATACCAAACATTGACATGGCGTGGGATGAAATTGCGTATTTCCAAATCGGCGACAATCCTGGACGGTATGAACCAACCACCGGAGAAATTAACTATCAGCGTATTCTTGAGCATATCTACAACAAGAGCTACCGCGGCATTTTAGGCATGGAGCATGGCAATTCGCAGGCCGGCCGCGCCGGTGAGCAGGCGGTGATTGATGCCTATCGAGCCGTTGATGACTTCTGATTGGCCAATGAGAGGAGCAAACACATGGTAAGTAGACGAACATTCCTGCGTGGTACGGGTATTTTGGGTGGAGCGGTGCTCACGACTAAGGCACATGGTCTGGAGGATGTGGTGGCGGCCACGCAGTCGGTGTCCAGCCAAACTCCAGAGCAAGTTGCTCAGAATGAGTTCTACTGGCGTGAGATTCAGTCGGCTTTCACACTCGATCGAACGTTAACGAATCTGAATAATGGAAATAGTTGTCCGACGCCACGGGTGGTCCATGAAGCTTTAAAGCGCTATCTGGATTTTTCCAATCAACTTCCGGTCCATTACCGCGCGCAGCTCCAACGCAATATTGAAACTGTTCGACGGGGATTGGCTGAAGAATTTGGATGCGATCCCGAAGAACTTGCCATCACGCGCAACTCAAGTGAAGCACTGCAAATTGCGCAGAACGGTCTCGATCTGCAAGCTGGGGATGAGGTGATTACAACCGAGCAGGATTATGGGCGGATGCTGACAACGTGGGACCAGCGAGTCCGACGTGAGGGAATCACACTGACGCGGCTTCCCTTTCCAGTGCCCACGACCCAAGATGATCTCTACACTCGATTTGAGCAGGCGATTACGCCGCGCACGAAGGTGTTGCATTTCTGTCACATCACGAATCTGACCGGTCAATTATTTCCGGTCCAGCGACTCAGTCGACTGGCCCGCGAACGCGGTCTGGTGACAATTTGCGATGGTGCACACGCTTTTGCACATTTTCCATTTAAGTTACGTGACCTTGAGTGTGACTACTATGGCACCAGTTTGCATAAGTGGTTGCTTGCCCCACACGGCACCGGATTTCTGTACGTGCGTCGAGAACGTATCGAAAAAACTTGGCCACTGCAGGCTGCTCCAGCTCGACAGGATGGTGACATCCGGAAGTTTGAGGCAATCGGGACTCATCCAGCGGCACCGAAAGCAGCCATTGCCGAAGCCCTTGCGTTTCACCAAGCGATTGGGGCTGAACGAAAGGCCGCGCGGCTCCGCTTTTTGACCATGCGCTGGGCCGATCGGTTAAAAGATAATCCACGGATCCGCATTCATTCCAACCTCGCACCAGGTCAAACTTGGGGGCTTGCCAACGTCGAAGTTATCGGTGTCGATACACGTGAAATTAGCTCGTACATGTGGGACAAGTACCGCATTGTCATTAACGCCATCGTGCGCGACGAATATCAAGGACTACGTGTGACGCCCAATGTCTACACCCGCCCTCAAGACATCGACACCTTCACTAACGCGATGGAGGAAATTGCTGATACTGGCGGCATTCCCACTCAATAATCCCTTTGGAGAGAGGGCGTAGCGGGGGAGGATGGACTTGCGACCGAACTGGTAGGTCGTGTGGCGGAGTTTTAAAAGCGGAACAACTTTGTGAACTTGACGACGAAGCCACGGTTTTTCTGGAGTGGAAATCCATGGTGGTCGGTTGCGCGGCCTTCGGAATAGACAACAAACAAGTCGCTGCCGGGTTCGTACTCCCATCGGAACCGGACATTGGTGTTGATTGAGTCGTTGCTGGAGTTGTACTGGACAAGCGCACCAGTAAACAGACGCGCAGACATCGTATAGGTTGCTCGCGTACTTAGAAGGTTTGTCGTGAAGGTGCCTTCAGGCAGGGCAATCCAGTTTCGCTGGAAGCGTGGCTCCATTGACAGTTTCGGGGTCACTTCCACACGGCCGTCGGCACTCAAATGGGTGCTATGACCGCTATAGAATCCACCGGTGCCAATGGTGACCCGCCCGGAAAGCTTCCGCTGCGGCCCAGCGTAGTAGGTGGCGTTTGTATTTTGCCACCTGTAACTGCCAACTCCAAGCACAACACCATCGGCGATAGTGAAATCCCGAGGCAAGAATTCGTATTGATCCCTAGTGTTGATAATGATGCGGTCTCCACTCTCCATTTCGACTTGGAACCGGCCTTGATATTGTCGGGTTTCAAGAGCTCCGGTCGATATGGATGCGAGGTGTTCAACGCTCGCTTGGATCTCAAACTTCCGGATTAATGCGATTGACTGTGCGCGCGGTGTAAACTTGAGTTCCGCGCGATTCTTCCTAAAGTCATCCCGTCGCACAAAGCCAATCCCGGGATTAAAATTATCACCAACTTTCAAATGAGAGAGGCTGAATCCATACCTGTCTCCCTCATTTTGGATGCGGGCTTGATAACTAGTCGTGTCCCCAGACAATCCTGGGCTATTTGTACCCGCCCAGAAGGTGCTCATCTGTAAATTTTGAAAGAATGCGAAGTTGGCGTCGACACCGTAAGCTTGATTCGCGCCGTTGCCGTCGAGTGAGGCTGACCGATTTGTGGCCATGACGCCAATCGTGCTCCGACGAAAGAGGTCACGCCGGAGACGGACCACAGAAAAGTTTGTGGCAGCGGCTTCGAGGGACTGATCCTCGCTCGTCTGGATGTTGAGGAGGCCGACGGAGTATCGACCGGCGCGGCCGGTCACGCGAGAGCCAGCACGCATCGTGACCGGTTGTCCGTTCGCCAAACCAATGTTTCGACTGAAGAACAGGAGAGGTGTTTCACCGCCCCGGCCATAGCCACTGTTCACACCCCCGAAATTAAAAATGCCCTGACCTTCAAGAAAAAATTCACGCTTTTCTGGAAAGAACAGACTGAAGCGGGTTAAATTTACCTGCTGCATGTCGTCCTCAACCTGAGCGAAATCCGTGTTGACGGTGAAGTCTGCCGTCAATCCTTGCGTCAATCCGTATTTAGCATCAAAGCCGATATCACCCAGGAAGTTATTGTCTATTACGTTTGTGGTGTTACGTACGCCCGTCACCGAGGAAATTCCGTAGGGTTTTATTTCGAGATTCCGCGAATTGCCTGGCACAGAGATGCCGACCAGTGTGGCTGCATCGGACACCCGTTGCAGGGCACCCCATGCTGCTGACCGTGGGATCGGAGACAGAAACGAATCCTCTTTCTTGGATTCCACGCCACGGCGGATATTAATACCCCAAATCTGGTCCTCGCCAGGCTTGAAGCGAAGTGATTTGAATGGGATTTCTATCTCCACATCCCAGTACTGGTCGGTTTGATGAACTCGGACATCCCACACCGTACTCCAGTCGTAATTTGCATTCCTTTCGTCGGTGATGAGTCCATCTCGGAGGCCACCGAGTGGATTGGTCTGGAAGAGATATCCGTTGCGCCGATCGTAGAAGGTATCTAACACGAGGGAAAAATTGTCATTCTGGCCAATCGCACGGTTATCACGGCGTAATTCATTGGCTAATCTTTTGTCTCGTCCAGTGTCCCAATTTCGGCCCGAGACATAGACATTCTGATCGTCGAAGAAGATCCACAATTCCGTCTTATCAGTCGCAGGCGCACCTTCGTTTGGTTCTTGCTGGATGAAATCCGTGACACTTGGCACAGTGGAATAGATTGGGTCGTCGAGTCGCCCATCAACGGTTAACCCTTCGGGTAATCGCACAGCCCGCACGGTAACTCGGCCTTGAGAATCGCGAGAGACGACATTTGGTGCGATGGGTG
>Ga0310124_10000107_pt1 | contig 52854 bp, 58 predicted proteins | sample CB11b_AW_Bot5_MG_FD_203507 | JGI IMG/M metagenome (GOLD analysis project Ga0310124, IMG submission 203507) | Marine microbial communities from Western Arctic Ocean, Canada - CB11b_AW_Bot5 | ecosystem: Environmental > Aquatic > Marine > Oceanic | place: Canada: Western Arctic Ocean | collected... | reverse complement strand
GTACACCATTCACACCGATATCGGGAACACGTGTGTTGGGGCGAGGGTAAACGGACGAATGGTTCCGCTCCGCACCCAGCTGAAGAGCGGAGACATTGTCGAGGTCGTCACTTCCGCGACACAGCGGCCCAGCCGGGAGTGGCTCAGCTTTGTCACGACCTCTCGGGCGAGAAATCGGATCAAACAGCTGATCCACGCCGGGGAAAAAATCCGGGCCGTCGACCTTGGTCGCAAGCTTGTCGACAAAGACCTACGGCGGTTCGGCCTAAGCGCGAAAAAGCTGCTCGGTGTTGACGCATTGAGCAAGGTGGCGGTTGAGCTCGGTGTGAAGAAGAGTGACGATCTCTTGGCGGCCGTCGGTTATGGAAAAATCTCTTCCCGGAGCATTCTAGGGAAGCTGGTGCCCGCCGAGGAATTGGAAGAATCGCGCGAGGGACCGGCATCGCCAGTCGCTCGGCGGAACGTCTTGCCGCGGGATGAGAAGATCAAGGTCACGGGCTTTGATGATCTCCTTGTGTATCGGGCTCGATGTTGTAACCCCATTCGCGGCGAAAAGATTGCTGGCTACGTAACCCGGGGGAAGGGCGTCTCGGTCCACGCGACCAGTTGTCCAAACGTGCTCAACCTCCTGTATGACCCCGACCGCCGTATCGAGGTGGTTTGGGACAACTCCGAGTCCGACCACGCGGACTCGTTTACGGTGTGTTTGACGATCCAGGTCGAGGACCGTCGGGGCATCCTCGCTGACGTCACCTCGCGGATCGCTGGCATCGACATCAATGTGCGGAAGGTCGAGGCAACCTCCGGGGCGAATCAGCACGGTCGCATCAGTATTACGCTCGACATCACTGACCTCAAGCATCTCCAGCGGGTGATCAAGCTTGTTACCGGCGTGCCAGGCGTCCTCGATGTCGAGCGAGTCTTGCGGCAGGTGAGCTAAGCTCCGCGTCGCGCCTTGTCAGGCGGCTGCCGCCTGCATCCACCGTAAAGGCAAGCCGGAGACACCACATCGCGTGCGTCGGGCTTGGCGCATGTGGGTCAGGCACGCGGAGCGACCTCGTGTCGGTGTCGGGGAGCGCCGAGGACCGCAGGCTAGAGGAAGCCGGTTTGACCCGAAGAGCTGATAACGCGCAGCACGACGCGGGAGCCGGTCTCCGCGCTAGGCGCGGCCGCCGCTACTGACGGCAAGGACCGCGATGGCATCGATTTCGACACTCACGGCCTTTGGCAGGCGGGACACCTGGACAGTCGACCGGGCCGGCGCAGGCGCATCGAAATAGGTCGCATAGATCGAATTCACCACATGAAAATCGTCGAGGTCGGTCAGAAACACCGTGGTCTTGACAACCCTGTCGAGCGAGCTTCCTGCGGCCTTGAGAATGGCACTGAGGCTCTGGAGAGCACGGTGGGTTTGCTCCCCAATGTCTTCGGACACCAGTTCTCCCGTCGCCGGGTCGAGGGGAATCTGTCCCGAAACGAAAAGGAGGTTGTCGCAACGAATCGCTTGGGAATACGGCCCGATGGCCGCCGCGGCACCATCTGTTTCGATCCGCTTCACTGTCGCGTGACCGGGTCAAAGGTAGTTTGAGTGGCTACGCGGCTTTGACGACTTTGTCAGACTTGATACAGCGGGTGCACACTTTGATGCGCCGGACGCTGCCGTTGATGAGTGCCCGCACAGACTGAATGTTTGCTTCGAAGCGTCGGAGGGTCACGTTGTGCGCGTGACTCACGTTGCGGCCCGCCGCCGGGCCCTTTCCACAGATTTCACACCGCTTTGCCATAGGTCTACTCTCTCAGGCTGTTCAGAATCCCCTATCTTACCATCCCGACGTCGCCGAGGCGACCACACTCCGGTGCGGACCGTCACTGCTTCCTCCGCAGGTCGTCACTCCTTCGGCCGGGGAGTCGTCACGCGCTCGACGACAGACCCGGCGCGCCCATAGATCTACGGGACGATGAGCCCTGAGCTAGAGCTCGGATCCGCGGTTTTCGATTCGGGAGACTCCGTGCTCGGTGCCTGGAAGACACGCCGGAGGAGCCGCAAGTAGGATGTTTCGTCCTCTCCCAAGGCTGAACGAGCCTCGCGGGCGCCCGCCTCGATACGTCGCAGGGCGATCGCGACGTCGGTATCTCCCAAGGGGAGCCCTTTGCTCCGACCGGCCTCGATTACTTTTCTTAGCTCAGCGCTGAGCTTCCCAGCCGTTGCCAAGCCGGCCGAGTGCTCGTAGATGATGCCCCGACTCGCGGTTTCGTAGGTTTCGGCCAGCGCCTGCGTCGCCTGTACAACGTCCGCGTCGGAGAGCGCCAGCGACGCGGCGTCTTCCGCCCTCAAGAACTGCTGCACTAGCAACGTCACATGTTGCTGTCTCTCTGTCAAGCCGTGCAAGAGCGGTAGTAGGAACCGAAGGTCTTGCTCGCGACGACGTTGCACGGCGGCCGGCGGATGGGACTGAGACGAAGTGAGGTACCTGCAGTCGGATGGACAGACGATCTCAGACTGTCGTTTTGTGCCACAACAGACCGGGCAGATTGAGTGCCCGAGGGCGGGGCACGCCCGTCGGGCGCGGCGGGTCCCGCAGAGCCGGCACGTCGCATTGGTCTTTTTCAAATCAGGAAACTCCCTGCTGATTCGTGTCCTGCCGAGTTTACGCTACAGGCCATCCAGTTTCGTCTTCGCTGTCCCAAATTTGTGGCTATTTGTGGACACGCGCAGTGCCAAGACCGGCACCGAAACTCTTCGGTGGCTCTCAACGTCTAAGAGATTGAACCGAGAGATGACAGTACCGCGAAGACGTGGTTACCCTCGGTTTCAGCGGAGTAAAACGCTCTTAATGAAGGCGTTAGCGACGATCGGACACTGTTCGGGCGGGCCCTGAGGACCGTTTTACCCCTTCCTCATATCCCTCCCCCGCGATACGCCGATCAACTAGACCGTTTGACCATGGTGCAGAAGTGTCTGTCAACGCCGATGAGCTGAGAGGCATCTATTTTGCATGTGCACCCGAGGGAAGCGAGATTTGACCCCGAGACCACTCAATCCGAGATGGCCGGTAAGGACGGGAGGAGCCGTCATCATGACTAGCACATTGAAGGTGCGCGAAGGACGTTACGAAGAGCTCAAAGCAATTCTGGAAGAACGCCGTCACGAGATCATTGGCGCCGTTCAACATAAGATGCGACACGTCCGGGCTGAGGGCGCTGCCGCCACCAGTCAGGGAGCTCGGGACGAGGCTGAGACATCCGAAGCCGAGATCCAGGATGATATCGAGTTCGCTCTGCTACAGATGAAGACAGAAACGCTGAGCAAGATTGACGAAGTCTTGGCGCGCCTGAACGGAGGAAGCTACGGTGACTGCTACGAGTGCGGCGGTGAGATCGCTCAGCAACGCCTACGTGCCCTTCCATTCGCGGTCCGGTGCCGTGAGTGCGAGGAAGCTCACGAGGATGAGTTGAACCGAGAGCGAGTCGACTCCGGGCGCCGGAGTGCGAGTGGTCTGTTTGCGGATATGATCAACTGACGTCGACCGATCGTCAGGTCGTCGTAGGTTCCTGGCGACCCCGCCTTTGCGCGGGGTCGACTTGTTTGTGCCACCTTGCGATCGGGTCACAGTGGGGCGAACCGGATCGAGAGCGGCGTCGTTCGAGCGCCGCCGGATAGTCCCCCCGGCGGCACATGGAGAAGACTATGAGTGACGATCCTGTGCACGTCGCGGGCGCAGCGGGTGACGAGCCGGAACTACCGGTTTCGATCCCACCACAGCTGCCGATCCTCCCGCTTCGCGACACGGTGTTGTTTCCAAACTCGTTCATGCCGCTGGCGGTCGCCCGTGAAGCGTCCATCCGGCTGATCAACCATGCGGTTGCCAACGAAGTCAACGTAGGTGTTTTTACGCAGCGCGATGCGTCCACGGAGAATCCGCAGCAGGACGACCTCTTTCCGATTGGCACGCTGACACGTGTCCACAAAATGCTCAAGCTGGCCGATGGAAGCCTTCGCTTGATCGTGCAGGGACTGATACGCGTGCGACTCGAGGGCGTTGTCGAGTCTGAACCGTATGTCGTGGCCAATGTGCGAGAGGCGGAGGAGTTCACTCGCGATAGCGACCAACTTGAGGTTGATGCGCTCGAACGAAATGTGACGAATAATTTCCAACAGGTTGTCTCGCTATCGCCTCTTCTCTCGGATGACCTGCAATCGCTGGCGGGCAACATCCTTGAGCCCGGGAAGTTGGCCGACTTTATCGCTTCAAGCCTGACGACCATCCCCACGAGCACGAAACAAGAGGTGCTCGAGACACTTGATGTTCGACAGCGCCTCGACGACCTGAACCGGATCCTGGTGAGCGAGCTCGAGGTGCTCGAGCTCGGCTCTAAGATCCAATCAGAGGTCCAGTCAGAAGTAGGGAAGAGTCAGCGCGAGTATTTGCTGCGTGAGCAGCTGAAAGCCATCCAGAAAGAGCTGGGCGAGACTGACGAGCACGCCAAGGAGATCGAGGAGCTTCGAGAGAAGATCGATGCGGCGTCAATGCCGGAGCCCGTCAAGAAAGAAGCGCTTCGAGAGCTGGAGCGTTTGTCAAAGATGCCCGTGGCCGCTGCGGAATACACCGTGTCTCGGACATATCTCGATTGGATGATCGCACTTCCGTGGGACAAACGGACCGAGGAGTTCATCGACCTACGTCGGACGAAAACCGTCTTGGATGCCGACCACTCTGACCTGGAGAAAGTAAAGGACCGTATCATCGAATATCTGGCGGTCCGGAAACTGAACCCAGACGTCAAAGGCCCTATTCTCTGCTTTGCCGGGCCGCCAGGGGTCGGAAAAACGTCGTTGGCCAAGTCCATCGCCGCTTCGCTCGACCGGAAGTTCGTGCGCGTGTCACTCGGCGGAATGCGCGACGAGGCGGAGATCCGCGGTCACCGCAGAACCTACATAGGCGCACTACCAGGGCAGATCATTCAAGGGCTCCGGCGGGCGGAAACAAAGAATCCGGTCTTCATCCTGGACGAGATAGACAAGCTAGGGATGGACTTCCGCGGCGACCCCGCGTCGGCCTTGCTCGAGGTCCTCGATCCGGAGCAGAACAATACCTTCCGAGACCACTACTTGGATGTGCCGTTTGACTTGTCGGAGGTGCTCTTCATCACTACCGCCAATGTGCTTGACCCCATTCCACCGGCGCTTCGCGACCGGATGGAGGTGCTCGAGATTCCCGGATACACCGAAGACGAGAAGCTGATGATTGCGACCGACCACCTTGTCGGTCGACAGGTTCCAAACCACGGCCTCGCGTCGGACCAGATCCAGTTCGCCGAAGACGCGCTCCGGAGCATCATCCGGGGCTACACCCGAGAAGCCGGCGTGCGAAACCTCGAGCGCGAGATCGGTGCGATCTGTCGCAAAGTCGCGCGGCGACGAGCGGAGGGCAACGAGTCGCCGGTCGAGGTCACGACAGAGACGGTGGTCGCGATGCTCGGCGCACCAAAAGTGCTCGATGAAGAAGTGGCGGAACGGACAAAGCGGCCGGGCGTGGCGATCGGGCTCGCCTGGACACCAGTGGGCGGCGAGGTGCTATTTGTCGAGGCGACGCGAATGTCAGGCGGCGGATCGTTGACCCTGACCGGTCACCTGGGTGAAGTCATGAAGGAGTCGGCGCGCGCTGCGCTGTCATGGTTCCGGGCAAACGCCGCGGCCTATGGTGTTGCTCCGGAGTTCTATAAGGACGCGGAGATACACCTTCATGTGCCGTCTGGGGCTATTCCCAAGGATGGCCCATCAGCGGGGGTCACGATGGTGACCGCTTTGGTGTCGGAGTTGACGGGGCGGCCAGTCCGGTCAGATATGGCGATGACGGGTGAGATCACGCTGTCAGGTCACGTGCTGCCCGTGGGTGGTATCAAGGAGAAAGTACTCGCTGCTCGCCGACTTGGCGTGTTCGAGGTCGCAGTACCGGCCCGCAACGACAAAGATATCAACGAGGATCTGAGTCCTGCGCTGAAGCGCGAAATTACCGTGCACTACATTTCCACAATCGATGATGTGCTCCGGCTGGCGCTTCTTCCGGCGCCAGACGGGAAAGCACAGGTGTCGACAGACGTCCCCGCGCCAGACGGTCCCGCGCACGAAACTCTTCAGTAGCTGCGCAGGACGTCGACCGCGCGCTGCGTTCGCTAACCTGCTCCGGCTGGCGCCACTTTTTTCTGCCGCCAGAGGGGAAGGCACAGAGGTGTCGCCAGACGTCCCCGCGGAGACACACCCGTGCAACGGAACTGTTCAGTTGCTCCGCAGGACCCGGACCGCGCTGTGCACGGAACGCTTCAGTGGTCTCGCGCGACGCCGACGACGTTCTGCACGGATCTCTGGCGGCACCGCAGCCCGCGGACAGCCTTGTCTCGGGAAATTTCAGCCGCTCCGTAGGACATCGAGCACACACTGCAGATCGGGCGGGAGTGGACAGGTGAAGGTCATCGACCGGTCCTCTTGGGGATGGCGAAATGACAAACGGGCGGCGTGAAGGAAAGGTCGCTCCAGGTTCTCGAGCGCATGCTGTAGCCGTTCCGGATGGTTGCGCGTGGGACGTCGCCCGTCGCCGTAGGTCGGGTCCGCGACGACCGGATGACCGACCGCGCTGAGGTGGACGCGAATCTGATGAGTCCGCCCAGTTGCGATAACGACCTGCAGCAACGAGTGAGCGTCGAATGTCTCCGACTCCACGACCCGGGTGAGTGCAGCGCGTGGACGAGCGGATCGAGCGGAGATCTTTTTTCGCTGCCGGGGGTCGCGTCCGATCGGAAGATCAATTGTGACGCCGGCGTCGAGAACACCCCAGACCAACGTGGTATACCGCTTCTCCACTTCTCGTTGTCGAAACTGATTGGACAGCGCGACGTGGGCTTGGTCGTGCTTGGCGATGACCATCAAGCCGGATGTGCCGCGATCGAGACGGTGGACAATGCCTGGCCGAAGCTGCCCACCGATTCCGCTGAGATCGTGAACATGGTGCAGTAGCGCGTTGACCAGCGTGCCCCCGGTGTGGCCCGCGGCAGGGTGCACGACCATTCCCGCCGGCTTATCCACGACGACCAGATGCGGGTCGCTGTAGACGATGGTGAGCGGGAGCGCTTCGGGGGCGGGTTCTGGCGGGCGGGGCGGTGGAATCTCAACGGCAATGACGTCGCCCCGATGAACAGCCGCGCTGGCTCTCAATGGTCTCCCGTCGAGCTGTACGTGGCCTTCCCGAATCAATCGTTGGATTTGAGACCGGGTCTGGCTTCCGACGCGATCGGTGAGCATGCGGTCAAGACGAGTCCCCGCTTCTTCAGCCGTGACCTCCACCCGGATGAACGTCGGTGCGGCCGAGAGAGTCCTCTGTTCGGGCGGCGCCGGCACTGACTCCCTAGCGTGCTGGCGCGGCTTTTCGGATTGGGGTGGGAGGAGGTGAGATCGAGCCGCGCAGCACGAACAGCATCACGAGGCTTGTCGGAACAAGCAGCAGCGAGACAAATTGAGATGTCGACAGCAGGTCGAACATCGAGCCGCGGGGGTCTCCGCGGTAGAACTCGATGATGAACCGGGCCGTCGGATAGAGCAAGAGATAGGTCCAGAACGTACGTCCGGCGAACCCGCGACTCCGTCGCTCCATGAGGAGCAGACCTCCCAGGATGGCCAGCGCCGCCGCCGACTCGTAGAGTTGAGTCGGGTGCAAGCTCACCTCGAGCGGCGTGCCGACGTTTGCGGCCGCGAGCGTGTTTGTGAACGTGATTCCCCACGGTAGTTCTGTCGGTCGCCCAAAGCAGCAACCGGCCATCAAGCATCCGAGTCGACCCACCGCCTGTCCCAGCGCGATGCCAGGTGCGAACGCGTCGCAGGTTCGCCAGAGCGGGAGTTTGTGACGACGGATATACCAAAACGCGACGACGACCGACAGGATCAGCCCGCCGTAGAACACGCCACCCGCTCGCACGATCGTCCAGATCTGACCGGGGTCGCGTCGGAAATGGTCGAACTCGACCACAATGAGCAACAGCTTCGCCCCAACGAGTGCGCTGACGATGATGTAGATCCCGAGGTCCATCACTCGGTCGGCGTCGAGACCACGACTCCGCGCTCGCAGCCGGGCGTACTGCAGTCCGCCGAGGTAGGCCGCCGCTAGCAGGACCCCGTAGGTGTAGATATTTATCGGTCCGAGTTCAAGGAGTTTCGGAAACATGCTGGTTCACCCACACCATGTCGAGGATTAACAACCCTGCGCCGACGCTGATCGCGGCATCGGCTACATTGAACGTCCAGAAGTGCCAGCCTCTCCAATAGACGTCGATAAAGTCCAGGACGTAGCCCACCCGGACGCGGTCAATGAGGTTACCTATGGCGCCGCCGACCACACACGCGAGCCCGTATTGTGACAGCGGGAATTGAGTCGCGGCGTGGGTCGAGTACACGATGATCGAAACCAGCGCGATTGCCGCGACCACCGTCATAAGATACGGCTTGAACGGAATATCGACCGCGTTGAGGAAGCCGAATGCAGCTCCGGTGTTCCGGGCGTGAGTAATGTTGAAGAGCCCCGGCAGCACGGGCACTATGTCATAGATGGGGACCATGATACGCACGAGCGCCTTCGTAGCTTGGTCCAGACCGACGATTGTTGTCGCCAGGGCAATCAGGACCGTCCGCGACGGCAGGCTCGAAGGTGATGGGGCTGCGGGGCCCGGTTCGGTCGCGGTCTGAGGTAGCGAAGACACGGGGTCAGCCTGCGCCGAATCACCCGGCACTGACGGTCTCCGTCAGCGCCGCCACACACCGTTCGCACAGCCCAAGGGTATCGGTGCTTTTCGAGAGAGTAGGCACATAGCGCCAGCACCGCTCGCATTTTTCACCGCTGGCTCGCACTATGGCTACCGTGAGACCGCCGTTTGGCTCGGCCCACGTCGCATCAGGTGTCACTGGCGGGCTAGCTGCAGAGTCGTCGGACGAGATGTGGTCACCACGGGAGACCTTGGCCTCAGAAGTAATGAACAACGTCGGCAAGATGCCTTTGTACGCATCGAGCAGATCGGCGGTCACCCCCGACGCGGTGAGCTGCACACACGCTTCGAGTGACGTACCGACAGTTTTTTGTTCACGGAGTCGTTCGATCTCGACGTTGACGGTGTCCCGAATCGCTCGCAACCGCGCCCAACGTTCTAGTAAGTCAGGGTCAATAAACTGGGCGGCGTCGTTCGGAAAGCCAGCCAGGTGGACACTCGCCTGACGGTCGCCAGGCAAGTATCCCCATAGCTCGTCGGATGTGACCGGGAGAATCGGGGCGAGCAGGCGGGTGAGCCCATTGACGATTGTAAAGATGGCGGTCTGTGCCGATCGACGCGTATGAGAGTCGGCGGCCAGTGTGTAGAGCCCATCCTTGGAGATGTCGACATAGAACGCGCTCAGATCGACGGTGAGGAACTGCGTACAGGCGTGTGAGATGGTCTGAAACTCGTACTGATCGTAGGCCGCCAGGACCTTGTTCGTCACCTCGCCGTATCGTGCGAGGGCGTAACGGTCGATTTCCTCGAGTCGGTCAAGCGGGACGAGGTCGGCGACCGGGTCGAAGTCGTATAGGTTTGCGGTGAGGATCCGAAGCGTGTTCCGGATCTTCCGATATGCCTCCACCACCCGGGCAAGAATTTCTTTGCCGACTTTTATTTCCTCTCGGTAGTCGACCATGGTGACCCAGAGCCGCAGCACTTCGGCTCCGCTTTGTTTGATGATGGTCTGCGGTTCGATGACGTTGCCGAGCGACTTCGACATCTTGCGGCCCAGCTCGTCTACGACAAAGCCGTGTGTGATGACCTGCCGGTATGGTGCGGCGCCCCGCATCCCGACGCCCACCAGAAGCGAGCTCTGGAACCAGCCGCGGTATTGGTCTGAGCCTTCGAGATACACCGTGGCCGGCCAGCCGAGGTCTGGATGGTCGGTCTGTACGGCTTCGAGACTCGACCCTGAATCAAACCAGACGTCGAGGATGTTGTTTTCTCTTTCGAGGACCCGTCCGTCACACGATGGGCACGCCAGGTCGAGCTCGGCGGTGGCAAACTCGACCAGCGGCTTCTCATACCACGCGTCGGCTCCGTGCTCGGAAAAGATCTGGGCCGCCCGCTCGATGAGCGCCGGGAACAGGATCGATTCTCCGCAGGCTGTACAGCTGACGGCAGGGATGGGGACACCCCAGGAACGCTGTCGCGAGATACACCAGTCCGGCCGCGTTTCGAGCATGCCCCGAATTCGCTCTTCGCCCCAGCCTGGAAACCACTCGACCCGGGTGATAGCGTCGAGCGCATCGCGTCTCAGATGACCCGCATTGTCTCCCATAGCGATGAACCACTGAGGTGTCGCCAAGAAGATCACGGGCCGGTGACATCGCCAGCAATGGGGGTAGGCGTGGTCGATATCTTCGCGGTGCCAGAGTCGACCGGCGGCGTCGAGCGCGGTTTCAATGTGAGAGTTCGCCTCGAACACTTGCATCCCGCTGAATCGCTCGACGTCCTCCCGGAAACGGCCGTTTGGTCCGACCGGGGCATAGGTGTCCAAACCGTATCGGACGCCGGTCTTGTAGTCGTCCGCGCCGTGTCCCGGGGCGGTGTGCACGACACCGGTGCCTTGCTCGAGCGTGACGTAATCGGCAAGTACCGCTACTGAGTCACGCTCGTAGAGCGGATGGCGGAAGCGAAGTCCCTCCATCACGTCCCCCGTAAACCGTGCCAGTGGTTGTGCGAGTACCCGTCCTGTCCGTTCAGCGACCTGACCGGCCAGCGCTTCGGCGACGATCACGGTTGTTTCACCCACCTCATACGCGGCGTAGTCGAGCTTCGGATGAAACGCAACCGCGAGGTTGGACGGGATTGTCCAAGGGGTCGTGGTCCACACGAGCACCGACACAGACCGGCCAGCCAGCTGCGGAATTTTCTGGGCGAGCGCACCCTGGCTCTTGGGGGCCAGGCCAAATTCGACGTCGATCGAGGGCGACGTATGCGAGGCATACTCGACTTCGGCTTCCGCCAGAGCGGTCCGGCACCGAATACACCAGTGGACCGGTTTCTTTCCCTTGTAGGCCATTCCCTTCGCCACGAAGGCGCCGAGTGCCCTCACGATCGTCGCTTGATAGCCGAAGTTCATCGTGAGATACGGCGAATCCCACTGCCCGAGGATCCCGAGTCGCTTGAAATCCGTGCGCATCAAGTCCACATACTTCTCTGCGTATTGACGGCATTTGCGTCTGAACTCTGCGGTGCTCAGGTCTCGCTTGCGGCGACCCAGCTCCCGGTCCACCTGCAACTCGATGGGTAGGCCGTGACAGTCCCAACCGGGGATATACGGCGCGTCAAAGCCCGCCATCGTCCGCGCCCTGACGATGACGTCTTTGAGCACCTTGTTTAGTGCCGTGCCGAGATGGATTCGGCCGTTCGCGTAAGGCGGGCCGTCGTGTAGCACATACTTTGGGCGACCGGCACTTTGTCGACGGATCTGGGAATATAGGTCCATGTCTTCCCAGCGCGCGTATGTCGCGGGCTCGGTTTTCTGGAGACTGGCTCTCATGGGAAAGCCGGTCTGGGGAAGATTGAGCGTCTCCTTCCAATCAGGCATACATGGACTTTCATTGTAGTTCACCGGACATGCCGGACCGAGCAGATCGGCGTTTGTATAATTGGCAGATGACGACCAGCGCTCGACGCTCTTCCGCGGAGGCGCAGTTGGACGCCCGCGCGACTTCGCTCGACAACGGGATGAAAGTGTTGGTGCGCGAAGTCCATACAGCACCGCTGGTCTCGCTCTGGTGTTGGTACCGAGTGGGATCCGGTGATGAGCGCCCGGGGTTGACCGGGGTGTCTCATTGGTGCGAGCACATGAACTTCAAGGGCACCACGAACATTCCCCGCGACCAGGTCAAGGGCATCATCGACCGTTACGGCGGTTTCTGGAATGGCTATACGTGGGTCGATCAGACGACCTACATGGAGACGGCCCCGCGAGAAGCCCTCGACAAGATGATGTTCATCGAATCGGAGCGGATGAGTCAGTGTCTGTATGACGCCGCCGAATGTGATTCCGAGCGGACGGTGATCATCTCAGAGCTCCAAGGCAACGAGAACGACCCGGATCAGCTGCTCGATACGGAGGTGGCGGCGACCGCATTTCGGGTGCATCCGTATGGTCATCCCACTATCGGATGGTTGGGTGATCTCGAGAGGATATCGCGGGACGACCTGTATACGCACTACCAGAACTACTACTGCCCAAACAACGCGACCGTGGTGGTGGTGGGTGATGTCGATACCGACGACGTGTTCCGGAGGGTCGAGCGCGCCTTTGGGCAGATCCCGCCCGCCGCGACGCCGGAACGACGGCGAACACCGGAGCCGCCTCAGCTGGGCGAGCGCCGTGTCACGATAGAGCGCGAAGGCACGACCGCCTACCTCAAAGTGGCATATCGCGCCCCAGCCGTCACCCATGACGACTTTGTACCGATGCTTGTCCTTGATGCCGTGTTGACCGGGGCCAAAGGTCTCAACTTGTGGGCGAGCTTTCGGGCCGCACCTCCTCAGCGACGTTCTCGGCTCTATCGGGCGCTCGTTGACGAGCGACTCGCGGCGGCCGTCGGTGGGGCGTGCCTCCCGACGGTCGATCCATATTTGTTCATGGTCTCGGTCACCGTGGCCGCCGACCGGACGCGGCGTGAGGTAGAAGACGCGACGCTCGCGGTGTTGGACAATGTGGCCGCGTCTGGAATTACGGCCGCCGAGCTCGAGCGAGGGGTCCGTCAGCTCCGCGCCAGGATGGTATTCGAGAATGACAGCATCACCAACGTCGCCCACCAGCTTGGCTTCTTTGAGACGGTGACAGATCTTGACACCCTGGCGTCATTGCCGGCGCGAATCGCGCGAGTCAGCGTTGAGGATGTCTCCCGGGTGGCGGCATCGTATCTCGTGGCCCATCGTCGGACCGTTGGGTGGTATGCGCCCCTCGGGGCCTAACCAGCAGGGGCAAGAAGATGTCTATGGCAACGACCCTTGGATTGGCGCCGGTCCCCACGGTCCTGGACAACGGTGTGCGGGTGCTCGTGAAGCAGACCCGCATGACACCGGCCGTGACCATCAGTCTCGCGGTCGGAGCCGGGTCGGTATACGACGCGGACAACCTTCCAGGGACCGCGTATTTTGTGTCCCGCGTGATCGACCGCGGGACGACGTCGCGAGCCGCCGAGTCGATTGCGGAGACGTTGGATTTTTGCGGCGTGTCGCTTCGCGTCGCTGTGAGCCGGCAAACGCTGACGTTGGGCTGTGATTGTTTGGCCGAGGACTTTGACGTCATCCTCGCGCTGTTGGCAGAGATGGTACGCGATGCCGCATACCCTGAGACTGAGGTCGACACGCGGCGGTCGGAAATCCTCACGACTATCCGTCAAGACGCGGATAGCCCTGCCACAACCGCGCTCGACCGTTTGATGGCACTGCTGTACGGCGCGTCCCATCCATATGGTCGGCTGACAAAGGGCTCATCCGAATCAGTCACACGGCTGGACCGTGATCACCTCCGACAGTTCCATCGCGCCCGTATCCGCCCGTCGGAGACGTCGCTCGTGGTCGTCGGCGACGTGGCGCCGGATGACGCGGTCGACGCCGCGACCCGAGTATTTGGGGAATGGGTTGGAGACGGCCTCTCCGGTGAGGACCGGCCGCTCGCCGCGCCGCCCATGCTGACAGCGCGCCAACGCGTCGTCGTGCCCATGATGAACAAATCGCAGGCCGATATCGCGTATGGGTTTACGACCATCACTCGGACGGATCCCCTGTTTCATACCTATCAACTCATGGCCAATATTTTTGGCCAATACGGTATGGGTGGTCGATTGGGAGCGAGTATTCGCGAGCGGCAGGGGATGGCGTACTACGCGATCTGTGGATTCGAGGCCGGTCTCGTGCCCGGACCACTGGTTGTGCGGGCCGGTGTCAATGCCTCAAACGTGGATCGCGCCCTCGTCTCGATCGACACCGAGGTGACAAATCTTGCGCAACAGGGAGTGACCGACGACGAGCTCTCCGACTCAAAACGCTACATCATCGGGTCACTCCCGCGCACGCTGGAGACAAACGCGGGGATTGCTGCGTTCCTTCAGAACATTCAGCAGTTTGACCTTGGACTCGACTATGACCGGACCCTTCCCGACCTGATCAGCGGCGTCACCCGAGACGCGGTCAATAGTGCCGCGCGTGACACTCTGGCGTCCGACCGGGCCGCCATAGTGGTGGCCGGTCCGTATCAGGACACGGCAGGCGAATAGGTGTCATCAACGCCCCTGGCGTCCGCGGTGTTCTTTGACGTCGACTTCACGTTGATTTACCCCGGACCCACATTTGACGGGGAAGGCTACCGTCGGTTCGCGGCGCGGCACGGGCTCGCGGTTGACGCGACTCGGTTCGGGACAGCCGTGGCGATTGCGTCCGCGCTCCTCGACAACACCCGAGACGCCGTGTATCGGCCGCAACGCTTTGTCGAGTACGCCGGTTGTGTGCTCACCGAGATGGGTGGGGTGGGGCCGGGGCTGGAAGCCTGTGCCCAAGAGATCTATGACCAGTGGGCGGTGTGCCAACACTTTGCCCTCTACGACGACGTGTCGGAGACGTTCGAGCGGTTGTATGGGCTCGGGGTCACGATTGGGCTCATCTCAAACACGCATCGATGTCTCGTGTCATTTCAAGCCCACTTCGAACTCGACCGTTTTGTGGCTGTCGCCGTCTCTTCCTCCGACCACGGCTATATGAAGCCACACCCCAGTATTTTTGAGGCGGCACTCGCGCTGGCGGGGGTTTCGCCCACCGAGTCCCTCATGGTGGGGGACAGTCTCACCCACGATGTATTGGGCGCGCGCCGCGCTGGCATGCGCGGCGTGTTGCTTGCTCGCGCGGGTGGCGCGTCTTCGGATGCACCTGACTTCCAGACTATCCGGACGCTCACCGAGCTTCCCGCGATGCTCACGTCCGACGTCCTGCTCTAGCAGCCGTGGTGAAAGTCCCGCGTCGCACCAAGACCGCCGCTGGGCCTACGGTCGACTGCAGCGGGACTTTCACCACGGGCTGCTAGTCCGCTACCGGGCGTCGAGGCTATCCCGGCGGCCACGCTAGCGTTCGTCCTGCCAACACGTGCAGATGGATGTGGAACACCGTCTGCCCCGCCGCCTCGTTGCAATTGAACACGGTTCGAAATCCGGCCTCGGCGTGTCCACCTTCCTTGGCGAGTCTGGTGGCACACCTCACCATCTTGCCGACTATCTGGTCGTCGTCGGCGGTGAGCTCGTTCAGGGTTGCGACATGATGGCGGGGGATGACGAGGATGTGCGTGGGCGCTTGGGGATTGATGTCCTGAAAGGCGACCAGCTCATCGTCTTCAAAGACGATGGTGGCCGGCACGTCTTTCTTCGCGATCTTGCAGAACAGACAGTCAGGCATCGGCTGGCTCTTTCTCAATGACGACCACTCGGGGAATCTGTTGAAGATCGTCGCGTATTTTTGTGATGGACAGGTCGGGGGCAGACGACACCTGCGCCCGCACAGCGCCGATCTGACCCGCACCAATTTCCAGGAGGACGTGACCCGTGCGCGCGAGGAGTGTGGGTCTCGATGACACCTGGTCGATGAGCGCTCGGATCACGTCGAGACCATCGTGTCCCCCCGCCAGGGCAAGGCGTGGCTCGAAGTCTCGTACTTCGGGAGCTAGCGCGTGGAACTCGGCATCGGAGACATACGGCAGGTTGGCGGCGATGAGGTCGAACCCCAGGCCGGCGGCGCGAGGGAGATCATGGAGCAGAGAGCCCTCGCGCCACTCGACATGACCGCTTACTCCATGCCGATCCGCGTTTTGCCGTGCCACGGCGAGCGCAGCTGCCGACGGATCGATGGCTATGATCGGCGAATCTAGAGTTGCGCCCAGCTCGTGCGCCAAGGCGATTGCGATACAGCCTGACCCTGTGCCCACGTCCGCGATGCGTAAACCCCGGATGGCACTCCCGCCCCGGGCCTTTTCCCGGACAATGGTCAACGTCTCTTCCACGAGCAGTTCTGTTTCAGGACGAGGCGTCAGCACATCGGGGGTGACCGCGAAATTGAGTCCCCAAAATTCTCGCTGGCGGGTAATAAGGGACACTGGCTCGCGGAGTTCCCGACGAGCGACGAGTTCATGGTAGCAAGGGCCGAACGCTTCGGGAGCAGGCGTGCCTCTCCGGGTGAGAAACGCCGCCCGGTTCCACCCCAATGCGTATCGAGCGAGGAACTCCGCATCAAGAGTGGCTTCGTCGGGTGACAGCCCGGCCCGCCGGAGCCGCAACTCGGCGGCGGCAACATAGCCAAGGATGCTTGTCACCATGTCACCGGACTGATCGACACGTTGGTGACGCGCTACTCGGCCGAGACCTCGCTCGCTTTCAGGTCCTGTGCTTGATAGTGCGTGGCAATCGCTTCGACGATTTCGCCGAGGTCGCCGTCGAGCATCTCGGTTAGCCGGTGCGTCGTGAATCCGATCCGATGATCGGTGACTCGGTTTTGCGGGAAGTTATACGTGCGGATCTTTTCCGAACGTTCTCCGGTGCCGACCTGGGTGCGCCGGTTGGCAGCGATCTCTTCTTGTTGACGCCGCATCTCTATCTCGTAGAGCCGCGAGCGCAGCACTTTCATGGCCTTCGCCCTGTTCTTGATCTGTGATTTCTCGTCTTGCTGCGACACCACCAGACCTGTCGGTAGGTGGGTGATCCGCACCGCGGAGTATGTGGTGTTGACACTTTGCCCGCCTGGACCGCTAGAGCAGAACGTGTCGATCCGCAGGTCTTTGGCGTCGATCGCGATGTCTACTTCTTCGGCTTCCGGAAGGACTGCGACGGTGGCCGTCGAGGTGTGAATTCGCCCGCTGCCTTCTGTCGCCGGCACTCGCTGGACGCGGTGGACGCCGCTCTCATACTTGAGGCGGTTGTAGACACGTTGCCCCGCGATAAGCGCGATCACCTCTTTGATCGCCCCCGCGCCGGTTTCATTGGATGACATCACTTCCACGCGCCAGCCCCGCGTTTCTGCGAAGCGCGAATACATGCGGAACAGATCCGCTGCAAAAAGACCGGCCTCGTCCCCACCGGTGCCGGCGCGCACCTCCAGGACGACGTTACGTTCATCATTCGGATCGTTCGGGAGCAGGAGGATCTTGATCTCGTCGAGCAGTGCGGTTTCTCGCACTTGAAGGGTCTCGATCTCTTGCCGGGCCAACTCCTGGAGCTCGGGATCCTCTTCACCGTCCGCGAGCTCTCGGGCTTGTGACATTTCGGCCGCCACGGTTTTGTACTCGCGAAACCGTTCTACCAGGGGTTGGATCTCGGAAAGCGCCTTGGTGTGCTTGCGATACTCGGCGGGGTCGGCCTGGACCGCGCCGTCGCTCACGAGCGCCATGAGCTCGTCGTATCGCGCCTCGATTGAATTGAGCTTTTCGAACATTGTTGCGAGACCTTACTCGTCCACTCCGGCCGGCTAGCCGCCCGAAACCGGGGGGAGGAATGCGACCTCGTCTCCGTCCGAAAGAACAGCGTCCATCTTTGAGTACTCTTCGTTCACCGCGGTCGAGACCGTTCCCCCATAGTCAACAAAGTCTGGGTACTCGGACGCGAGTGTATTCCAGAGAACGCGTGCCGTGGCTTTTTCCGGGACATCTCGCACACACTCGGCCACTCCAGCGATCTCACGCAGTCGCGCGAACAACCGGACGGTTATGCGCATGCTCGGCGGTAGGCGTCCTCACGCGCCTCATCGTCGTCTGGGTCGGCCGTGGCGCCCTCGATCCACGAGTCACCGCCCTCGAAGAACTCGTGCTTCCAAATTGGGACGATCTGTTTTATGCGCTCGATGGCATACCGGCACGTGGCGAAGGCTTGAGCCCGGTGGGGCGATGCGGCAGCGATGGCTACGCTTGCCTCGCCGACGTCGAGCGTGCCAAGACGATGATGGATGGCCAGCTCTGCGTCCGGCCAACGCTCTCGAGCTTCGGTCGCGATCCGCTCAAAGGCCTTGACCGCAAGTGGCTCATATCCTTCGTATTCCAGACGAAGCACTCGCTTTCCGAGGCTATGACCGCGCACTTGTCCAAGAAAGGTCGTTACGGCACCAGGCGTGGGCGACTGGGGCCGAGAGTCATCCAGAGCTGCCACCACGTCCCCGATCGAGAGAACGACGGGTGTCACAACAAACCGAGACACACTCATTTTTCCGGAGTATACCAGCGCCCCTTCTCGGGGCGTCCGAGTGGCCCCGGGCCCGCGCCAATGGGAAGACCGTGCTGAATCGCGGTCGACACATATTCTTTCGCGTCCCGCGCCGCACGTTCCAGCGTATCACCTCGCGCCAGGCCGGCGGCCAAGGCCGCGCTATGAGTACACCCCGTACCATGGGTGGATGAGGCGGGATGCCGGGGGCCAGCCAGCTCGACAAAGCGGTGACCGTCATAACAAAGGTCCACGACATCCGTCGTCGCCCGGTGCCCGCCGGTGATGATGACCGTTTGCGGGCCGAGACCTACGATTCGCTTGGCCGCTTCTCGTATGTCGCTTTCCGTTTCGATCGCAATTCCAGCGAGTCGCTCGGCTTCAAACCGATTGGGGGTGACGCAACGGGCAAGCGGGAGAAGTGTGCGGGTGAGGATGTCAATCGCATCCGCGTCGAGCAGTGGCGCCCCTCGGCTGGAGCGAAGAACGGGGTCGACGACAAGCGAAGGCAGTGACAAACGGTCGACACACGCGGCGACGGCTTCGACTGTTGCCGCGGTCGCCAACATTCCAGTCTTCACCGAGTCCACGCCCAAGTCGGAGACAACCGCCTCGATCTGGGTCACGACAAAAGCCGGTGGGAGCACGTGCACGGCAGTCACGGTCACCGTGTTCTGGGCGGTGACCGCCGTGATAGCGGTGACACCATGGACGCCACAGGCTGCAAACGTCTTGAGATCGGCTTGGATACCCGCGCCACCGCCGGAGTCACTGCCCGCGATGGTAAGCGCGGTGGCCACTACAGATTGTTAGCGTCCGATGGTACAAAGACGAGCAAATACTGATAGCGGAGGAACGTCTCACGGCTCAGTAGACGGAGTCCTGCCTGGGTGGCCTCCGCAATGACGACCTCTGGCTCGACGCGCTCGTCGAGCGGGGGGCCGGGGCCACCGCCCTCGAGACTGAAGCCGACGATGCCGACTCGGCCGTTTGGCTTGAGGGCCGCAGCAACGTGTCGCAGCAGCGTCACGGGGTCGGTCATTTCCGGGTAGGTTTCCACGATGAGCACTGCGTCGAGCCCGGTCGGGAGTTCGGGGTCGAGTGGGCTTCCCAGCACGACGGACACATTGGTCAGCCCCTCGCGGCCGACACGCCGTTCGATCGATGCCGTCATCTGTGGCTGAATATCTTCGGCGTAGACTCGACCGTTTGGACCCACTCGTTCGGCCAAACGAACCGTGAACCATCCTCCCCCGGCCCCGAGGTCCGCAACTCTGGCCCCGTCCGCAATACCCAGCGCATCCATGACCAGGTCAGGTTTCTGCCAGGCAGCCCGGTCCGGACCCTCGAGTTGACCAAGGTCCTCGGGCGGAAAGAGTCGCCCGTGCGGCACGCGTTCCTGCGCACTGAGGGTCGCCATTGCCGCGATGGCGGTCGCTAGAATGGTGACCGCCAGCCCTGCTCCGACGAGCCGGAATATCGTGACAGCGACAACGTACGTTCGTGTGACACACACAGTCATCTCACACTCATCGTATTCCGTGTTGAACGACGGCGGTGCACTAGCCAACGGGTGGACACGGCATCTCGGCGGCGCCCGCGAATTCTGGGAGAGGGGGGCGACCGTATCCCCGTTCAGCCGCACTCACGTCAAGGTCGCAGGTCCTCAGGTCTTCGACCGGAAGCAGCGCAAACGGGATTGGTCCGTCTACCTTCAGTCTCTTGAGATACCCTCCGCAGTCTCGACACATGTCCACGAGGCACTGCCCGTCATCCCCCGGTCCTGCCGTCAGTACGGATGCGCCCTTGGCGTCACAATACACGCAGTGGCCGGTGGGGAAGGGCCAGTCGCAGCCGCAAAACGAGCAGCGCAGGAGGCGCCCGTCTAGAGCGTGGGCGTAGCGTTCGGCGAAGGCTGGCCACGAGCCGCAGGCCGGACAGTATCCCTCTTGCCAGTTCGGCATGCCGGCTGAGGTCCCACCGTCACGACCCGCCGCGGTGGCTTTCCGGCTAGAAGGAAGGAGTGCACGCCGGAAGTGATGGGCGATCGGTCCCGCCGCGAGTTCGGCCACGAGCCAGAGAAGATCGGGTGCCACTCCGAGGTGATGGGCCTTGGTGAGGATTGCCTCTCGGCGTCGGGTGAGCGATGCGGAAATCAGAGAGCCGCAATCGATGTCACCGTGTTCGAGACTGTTCCGTAGTCGGCCGGCCGGGCGTCCCGCGGAACCGGATTCCAGGTCGTCGCAGAATCCAAGGAGATACGGGGTCAGCGCGGCCCCGTCGGTTTCAATGTTCTCCCCAATCAACACCGGCCGGCCTTCCGAGAGCTTGCGGGCGACCTCGTCGGGCGTGAGCGTCACCGGTATTGCGGGGAACGTGTGGGACTTCGAGCCGAGGGTCAGCGCCCGCCGGAGCAATCGGCGTTGGACGGCGATCGCTGGTTCGAGGTCCGGCCGCCGCTCTAGGAGAATGCGCCACTGTCGCTCGGCCGTCTGGATGGGCAATTCGTCCACTAACATACTCATAAATATAAACTTATCACGATCTGAGCCATCCGTCTCCTATTGCCCTGTGGCCCGCCACACCTTGTGGTGGTCGTCCCGCTACGGCTATAATCTACGGATACTTCGAGGGGAATCCGATGACGCTAGCCGCGATAGAGACTTCGATCAACGTTACTGAGGCCGCCGCGGGCAAGATTGCCCAGCTCCTGAACGAGGAGAAGACGACGGAGGCCGGGCTGCGGGTGTTCGTGCAGGGTGGCGGATGCTCCGGTTTCCAATATGGCTTGATGATCGAAGATGGAGCCGGCGACGCCGACGCTGACCAGATCTTTGAGTCGAACGGCGTCAAGTTGTTTGTCGACCCTATCAGTATTCGTTATCTCAATGGTGCAGAAGTCGACTTCGTGGACAATCTCACGGGTGGCGGGTTCACAATCAAGAATCCGAATGCGAAGTCGACCTGCGGTTGCGGTTCGTCGTTCGGAGTGTAGCTCCCGAAATCCGACGCCGGTCGGTCCGGTGGCGGTAACACGCCACAATTCAGCGAACCGAGATGGAACCGCGGTCAGAATACCTCGAGCGCCTCAGGCCTCCTGGCAGCCGCCGTTCCAGCAAGCGAGATCTCATCGTCAGCGTTTTCCTTCGGCAAGAAGGACACCTGAGCGCTGACGATCTCGTAGATGTGATTCGCTCTGACGACCACAATATCAGTCGCGCTACCGTATACAGGACCTTGCAGTGGATGGTCGACGCCGGCATCGCGCGTCGAGTAGACTTCGGCGAAGGGCGTTTCCGCTTTGAGCATTCGTATCGCCATCCGCGCCATTTTCACCTCCTCTGTAAAAGCTGCAATCGGTCCTACGAGTTTCTGAGCTCCGATATTGAGGGGTTGCTCGAAGAGATTGCCACGTCTCGGGGCTTTGCCGCGCGGCAGAGTGTCGTGCAGGTCTATGGCACGTGTGAGGAGTGTCGGACTGGCCTCCGTCGCCCGGGATCAGAGGTGCCCGACGAGCTGACGTTTGCCCGTGACGCGCTCCGGATCGCTATCGCGACGGAACGGAGCGGGCTAGAGTTCTACACTCGCGCAGCCCGGGTCGCCGCCGACCGACGGGCGCGGCGGGTTTTTGAAGGTCTCGCCGCGGAAGAGGAGGAGCACCTCGGTACGCTCGAAGCTCGTTATAGGAAATTGCTGGCGCAAGATCCAGAGCTTGAATCGCGGCCGACGTTTCTCTTTTTCAAGGGTGCTGCGAACGGCTTGTTTTCGGCGGGTGCGGATGAGCTCGTCGAAGGAATCGACGATCTGCGAGCGCTCATGATCGGTATCCGTTGCGAGCGAGGGTCGCATCGGTTCTTCCGTCGCTACGGAGAACGGTTCGAGGACACCGAGGGAAAACAGATCTTTCTCGAGTTTGCGGATGAAGAGCGTGAACATCTGGAGCTCCTCATCAAGGAGTATCGCGACCTTGAGAAGCGTCGGACGAGCACGTCCGGGCCCACGCTGTCAAAGCCACGTCCCCCCCGCTCAAAACGGGCACGCCGGGCGTCTGCTTGAGGCGCCAGACGGCCTCGACATACGCGCGATCTGGCATCAATATCGTGGCGGCTTCCTTGATTGACCTCCACCTCCATACCACGGCGTCTGACGGCACACTCGATCCAGTCACGCTCGTGAAACGCGCCCACGCCGCCGGCGTCCGGACGTTGAGCGTAACTGACCATGACACAATGGCCGGCGTTCCCGCGGCTGCCGAGACCGCCGCTGCGTTGCAGGTGGAGTGCTTACCGGGAGTCGAGATTTCCGCAGTGCTCGACGGTCGAGATGTCCATGTCCTTGCCTACTTTCTCGACCCGGCGCCTCCGGGAATGACGTATTTCCTCGAGGCGCAGCGCGCTGAGCGAGTGACCCGCGCCCGTCGCATGGCCGCTCGTCTTGAGACATCGGGTGTCCCGATTGGGATTGACGCGATCATTGATTCGGCCGCACGTGCGGGGCAATCCGTCGCTCGTCCGGCACTCGCCCGGGCGCTGGTTGATGCGGGTCACGCGCGAAGCCAAAGAGAGGCGTTTGACCGATGGCTTGGCGATCGCCGTCCCGCGTTTGTCAGACGGAGCGGGTATACACCCGCCGAAGTGGCCCAACTGGTGTCAAGAGCCGGCGGCATTAGTGCGCTTGCCCATCCGGGCCTTCTGCGACGCGACCGCTTGATTCCACGTCTCGCGAATGCTGGGCTGACGGCGCTCGAAGCCTATCACCCGCATCATGGCGCCGCCGAGGAGTTGCGGTATCGACAACTGGCGGAGCGACACGGATTGGCCGTGAGTGGCGGCTCTGACTATCACGGTGACGAGCACCACCGGGCTGCGAGCTTTGGCAACATGGGTTTGCCCCGGGCGTTGTTTATTCCCCTCTTGCAACGCCTGCTGCACGCGCATGGAGCCGCCAACCTGGGTCCGCCGGTTGGCGGTGACGCTCCGGCCGGCCATGACGTCGCCGATGACTGATCCTCGGGCGATGGTGGCCGGGTCACCACCATCGCCATTTGTTGTCCGGTCCTTACCAAATGTGCGTGGCGCGCTCGCTCCACAATCGGGCACGCGTTTCACCGCGTTGGATGTGGCGATGGGGTATGGCAGACACACCGCACTCCTGGCGCAGACAGGTTTCACGGTATTTGGCATTGACCGTGATTCGGCGGGTGTTCAGCACACGATGAGGACGCTACGAGATAAAGGCCTTTCTGCGTCGCTCTGGGTCGCCGATCTCGAGATTTCCGAGTGGCCGATGGGGTTTTGCTGCGATCTTGTCCTTTGCACTCGATTTCTCCAGCGTTCGCTCTGGCCGGTCTTGCGCCGCGTCGTTGCCCCGGGTGGGTTTGTGATCTACGAGACGTTTCTCACGAGTCAGCGTCGACTTGGTTGGGGGCCACGTTCTTCGGCTCACCTGCTCGAGTCGGGAGAGCTCGGTGGGGTGTTTGACGACTGGGAACTGTGGCACTACGAAGAGCACGATGCGCCGGAAGCGGTTGCTCAGCTCGTCGCCAGGAAACCGTCTCACCCGCCTCGCTGATATGATCCAGCAGCCAGTGCGGCACCCGTCGCATGTCGCCGGAAGTGGTGGCGCGTCGGCTCATCACCGCACGACGAGGGAAGATATTGGACGTTTGTCAGCACGCGGCACGGGCGGGTGATCGACCTGGTCCGGTGATTGTCTCGGACTTTTCACGAAAGACACGCGGGTGACGGCTGCGCTGATTACGGCCATGGTGCTGAGTCTGGCTGGGTTGGCCTACTCGGCATTTCTGGGTTTTACGGCCGTCGAGTCCGTCGAGATATTCCGGCACACGACGTTCGGTACTTTTTTTACGCTGATCACACTTCTGGCGCATTGCATGACCATGTTCTACCTGATCGGGAAGGGTAAAGCGGTGCGGGAGGCTGTCACAGAGGGACAACTCGACCCCGAGCTCTATCTCTCTGTCGCTCGAGCTCGAAAACCCGTCTTTGGGATAGCCACCATCGCCATGCTCGTGACGATGCTGACGGCGATTCTCGGGGGCGGCGTGGATACCGGTGTATTGCCCGCGGGTATCCACTCATTGGTTGGCGTGACGGCCATTGCGCTCAATGGTCTGGCCCTCCGTACTGCCATTGACGCGATGCTGTCGATTTCTCGCATCGTGGACGAGGTCAACGCGCTGCTCGTCGCGCCCCCGCCGGTGACATCCGACGCGTGAGCTCGAATAACTGTGGCCGCGCCGCAGCTAAACCCGAAGAGAAAGACCCGGTCACCGTCCCGATTCCGTTGTGGTAGAAAGACCGGTTGGCTGTCGGTCTTGTCGATGGCTTCGTAGAGACGGAAGACATTGCTGTCCGGCGTGTGACCGCCCTTGTTGCCGGTGCCGTCCGCGCAGCTCACCAGATTGCCAATCATAGGTTTCCTTTCTAGCAGCATCGGCGGCTGGCGCCAGACACCGTCGGCACATTGATCGCCGGGGGAAGTACTACCTTCCGAGAAGCGAAAGGTGCACCCGTGCGACTGAGTGCATATAGCCGCCGACCCGCGAGTATCGATCCTCAGCGGCGGTACGGATGTGCTCGAGCGCCGTATCGTTGTCACCGAGTGCTTCGGCATACAGCCCCAGATAGAGATGGGCAAAGAACTCGCCACTCGGTCCTTGGCCGGCTGCGATCACGTCCTCTGGCGCGAGTTCGCCGGCATACAGCTCATAGACTTGGCGCATGGGTATTCGAGCGTCCGGTCCGACCGGCAGAAGGGCGTCTCGCGCCCTCGTGGGTGTCTCCTCCCGAGCAACACACAAGAAGTGCCAGGTCGCGTTCTCGACGTCGTTCGGGTTGACAGTGCGGTGTGATTCGAACTGGTCGCGACAGTCGCGGTAACGCTCTGCGTAATACAGCACGATTCCGCGTTGCCACAGCGTTGGCGCAGACTGTGGAGCGAGTTCGACGAGGGTGTCAAACCCGGTTGCCGAAGCCGCGATGTCGCCCCGCATGAAATCGTCTACCGCCTGGTCAAAGACCACTCGAGGGTCACGGTCGGCGCCGGCTGGCTGCGCGAATGCTGCCGTGGCCGAGAGGGAGAGGACGACGCAGAGACAGATGTTTTGAACCATGGAACAGATCATAGTGCGCAAGGTCGGTGTCTCCCAGGCCTATAATTCCGTCGAATGCCTTGGTGGAGAGTGATCGCGCAACATGGCTGGTCAGCCATTCTCACCGGCACCCTTGTTACGGTCGCGGTCGTCGTCATGGTGCTGACGCTGATGCGGGGCGCTCTAACCGTTCCGTCATCAGAAACGGCCGTGACCGCTGATGCGCCGCCTGCGCCGGACCGCGGATACGTCTCGTTGTTCCCCCTGGCGAACGACCAGTTCTCGATCGTCGAGATGGCGACTGCGCACGGCGCATTCACGATCGAAGTAGAGATCGCAGCGGGCGCCGACACCGGCTCTATCGCGGAAGGCCTGATCGAACCCGTACAAGACCGATACGCCGAAGTGCTGGTCTATTTTTACGACCGAGAAAGCGACAACGCGCTTCCACGGAGCCGCATCCAATGGACGGCCGACGGCGGTTATTCCGAGCTTGAGTATTAGGGGCCCTGGATGCCGCGTCGGCGGTGTTGCTCTTCGCAGGCGCCCAATATGTTGGGTCACCGAGCGCGGCTCCTTGTCTCGCCGGCCGAGTATTGCTGACCCTTCTCCGGAGAGTCCGTTTGTCGGACAAGCCGCACGACGGCTGACCACTGGGTCTCCTCACATTTGAGGAGCTTCCCTGGGACGGACACTACGCGGAACGGCGACTTGGGCGTAAGATCTGCCAGTGGTAGCTGGATCCTTGGAGATGGCTCTGTTGAGAGAGGTGATCACATGGGCAAGAAATATACCCGTTCCCTTCTGGTCAGGCTGTGTATTCCGGTCCTGTTAGTGTCGGTCGTTGGGGTCAGTGCGCAACGCGGCCAGGTCGATTGGGATGCGGTGGAGATCAGCACACATCACGTGGCAGGAACCGTGCACTATGTCCAGGGACAGGGAGGGAATATCGGTCTGTCAGTGGGCGACGACGGCGTCCTCATGGTTGACGACCAATTTGCGCCGCTGACCAGCCGGATTGTTGATGCCATCAACGGTATCTCGAACGGCCAGATCCGCTTTCTGATCAATAGCCATGTCCACGGCGACCATACAGGCGGAAACGAAAACATCGGTCGGATGGGTATTCTGATTTTGGCGCAGGATCGGGTGCGAGTTCGTCTGGCGGAGTCGTTGCCCGAAGTTGCACTTCCAGCCCTCACCTTTGACGAGGACATCACGATTCATCTGAACGGTGAAGAGGTCCACGTTATCTCTATGCCCCCAGCCCATACCGACGGCGACAGCATCATCCATTTCAAGGGCTCGGATGCGATCGTGGTGGGAGATGTGTTTCGGACCGTCGCGTTCCCCGTCATCGACCGAAACAACGGCGGGACGCTGGACGGGACGATCGACACGCTCGGAATCATCGCCGGAATGGCGGGTGCCGAAACAAAGATCGTGCCCGGACATGGCGTGGTCTCTACCCGCGAGGATGTGGTCGAATTTCGGGATATGGTCATCGATGTAGCCGCGCAGGTTGCTGAGCTCGTGGAGCAGGGGATGAGCTATGAGCAGGTGGCTGCCGCGAACCCTACGGCTCCGTACGAGGCAAAGTGGGGATCGCCAGACCGGTTTCTGACCGCGGTCTATGCTGAGTTGGGTGGCGGTGAATAGCACACCGGCTCGGAGCCAATCGGGTGGTGTTGCGAGAAGAAATGGAGAAATGAAATGAACATGTGGAAATGGTTTTCACTGGCGCTGGGTGCCACGCTGGTTGTCCTCCCGGCCGAGGCTTCGGCGCAGACCGGGGTCGATGAGGTGCCTGTGCTTCGCGGCGCGGCGATCGGCGCGGACGCGCCGCTGGTGGCCCTGGAAGATGTGTTGGGCAACCCTGACGCCTACTCTGATCGGGTGGTAACGGTTGAAGGCACGGTGAAGCAGGTCTGTCAGATGATGGGGTGTTGGATGGAGCTGGTCTCCTCATCTGGAAGCACATCCGTTGGCATTCGCGTGACCTTCAAGGATTATGGTTTCTTCGTGCCAAAGGACTCTCAGGGACGATCCGCAACCTTGCAAGGCGAGATTGAGACGAGTGTGTTCTCCAAGGAAGACGCCGACCATTTGATTGCAGAAGGCGTGTCGCTTACCCGAAATCCTGACGGAACCGCCACCGAGCTTAGTTTTGTGGCCGCTGGGGTAGAGCTTCGCTCCAACCTCTAGACGGTAAGTCTCCTGGGTCTCGGCGCGGGTGTTGCGGGACGCCGGACGACCTGGCGACCCTGGAACATTGCTGGCGAGTCTTGGTGGCTAGTGGACTGTCGCAGAGACAAGTTAAGCGCAATGCGGCCCGGGACGCTCGCGTCGGCGGCGGTGCACTGTGTCCCGCTTGGGACTCTAGGAGCAGGCCAACGACTATCGGTAGGCTAGTCTCGAAGACTGGGAATTCGCAAAATCTTAGCAAGACTCCGGAGAAAAAATATGAGTGGACGAATTGGTAGCGTGTGTACTCACGCCGTGGTGACGACTGCTGTCTTCATGATAGCGGCGGCCGTGGTCATGGCTCATATGGCCCTGCAAAAAAGTGCGCCCGAGAAGGACGCCGTCTTGTCGGCGTCTCCCGACGAGATTCAGCTTTGGTTCACGCAGAAACCGGATCCCGCGGTGAGCAACGTATCGCTTGCCGGGGACCAGGGTGAAATCGAGCTTGGTGATGCGAAAGTGATGGAAGAAAAATCCGTTGCGGTCAGCGTGCCCGCGCTCGACCCGGGCACCTACAGTGTCAGCTGGCGGTCGGCGGGCGATGATGGGCACATCCAGCGTGGGCAGTTCTCATTCACCATCCGTGCGGCTGAATAGCAGACAAGAAGAATAGCTCACCAGAGCGCCAAGACCGCTCCGGCGTGTCCGCCAACAAACTGCACGACGCCGGGACGGATTGACTGCTTGCGACAGACGCACAGTCCATTTGGAGAGACAACCCGATGAAGACAGTTCAGAAACTCACGCTGGATGACGCACGTGTGATCATGGCCGCCGCCGAGACAAAGTCATGCGAGATTGGTGTCGACATGGACATCGCCATCACGGACGACAGCGGAAGCCTGTTGATGTTCCACCGCATGGACAACGGTCGCATCACCAGCATAGAGGTGGCGATCAGTAAAGCGTTTACGGCGGCGGCGGCGAGACGCTCAACCCGGGCTTACGGCGATGTCAGTGGCCCCGGAGGCCCGGCGTTTGGCATTCACGTCAGCCATCAGGGTCGCTTCATGATCGTCGCCGGCGGTCTGCCAATTTTTGTCGATGATCAAATCGTCGGCGGCGTGGGCTGTAGCTCTGGTCACCCTGATCAAGATGAAGAAGTTGCCCAAGCTGGGATTGACGCGTTTCTCGCCTCCCTGACATCATAGAAGCCCGTCGACTACCCTCCGAGCGTACCCTCGTCATCGATACACCGGGCCAGTTTCTGTTGGCAGTCGTTACACACCCACAGCGGATCTCCTTCGGGATGGGGTGTGAGTTGGCTGCCTGCCTCGCGAGGCAAGTCACACAACTCACAGACGCGGAAACTGAGACTCAACGCCAGTCTTTGCGCGAACGACGGACCGCGTTTTGCAGGACTTGAACCCAGTGCCATCTTCGCCTCCATGTGCAGTTTCGTGCAGGTGGTTCCGACGGAGCGGCTCACGTGAGCCTTTGGAGTATCTGCATTCTACTTCTTCCCCGTCTGGAGAACTGGCCAGGTCGTTCAACGCAAGAATTTTTATTAGGTTGCTAGACCTATTGCTAAGGTATCGTCTGTGATTCGCGACTCCCGCTGGTACGCTCTTGGACTCGTTCTCGGCACGAGGCATCGGTCAGGCGGCACCTCGAACAGATCGAAGTGGAAGCCTTTTTGCCCACGGTCCGCAAATGGAGTCGCTGGAAGGATCGAAAGAAAGAGGTCGATTGGCCGCTGTTTCCAGGCTACTGCTTTGCTCGGTTCGACCCATCCGCGACCTATCGTGTTGTCAAGAGCCCTGGGATCGTCGACGTGCTGTCCATCGACGGCGCCCCGGCTCCCATCCCAGAGGCCGAGATCAAAAGCCTCCGGCAGCTTGTCGGCGAGCTCAAGTATGATCCCTGCCCACTGCTCAAGGAAGGGGTGATGGTCGAGGTTATCTACGGTCCGCTTCAGGGTGTGACAGGACGACTGATACGAAAGGGTACGCGTGCTCGGTTGTTTCTCGCCGTGAATCTCATCAACCAGGCCGTCAGTGTCGAAGTCGACGCCGCCGACGTCAGGCCATTCTCCTAGCACCCGCCGCCGCCAGCGTTCTCTGCCACAGGTACTCAGCCCCCATTGCTCGGCCAGGATAAGGGGCCGTGTGGCATGGACGGGGGCGTGCGCTCGGCGGGCGGTGTTGGGTCGCTGACAGCACTGACTACCCTGGTGCTGTCGCCATCTCTCGACACCCTGCCGGATGTCGAACTGCATTCAATGTCTCAAATCGAACGGGATGAACATCCTAGGACAATTTGACCGGTCGGCGGTGCTCCCTACCGCGCGCGGGCGCGGCGGGTGGATTTCTAGGTCGGCGGGAGCTTGCTGAGGCCGTGCTTGAGCGCGTATAGCGCAAGCTCGAATCGGCTTGAGAGCTCCAGCTTTCTAAAGATTGATGTGAGGTGATTGCGGACGGTGACCTCACTGATGGACAGGCGGTTCCCGATGTCCATGTTCCGTAGCCCTTCGCCAACGAGGGGCACAACCTGACGCTCGCGGCGTGTCAGGAGCGCTTCCAGTCTGGTCTCGGCCGATGTCGATGGCTCCGTCGTGGTCAGGCAAGTTATGAGCTGTGTCGTAGACGCAGTGTCCAGCCAGACCTGGCCCTCATGGACCTTCTGAACAGCGTCAAAGAGGGCTTCTGGCGCTTCATTCTTGAGTACCGCACCGGTTACACCGTTCCGAAACGCGAGGGCCAGAGTGTCTCGGCTGAGCGTGCCGGCCAAAATCAGTATCCGTGTGCCGCGCGTCACAGTTGGCGCAAGCATCGGGAGGAGGTGCTCCGTCCCGCCGTCAATATCCAGGATGACGACATCGCAGTTACGAAACGCGCTTTCGTCGAACGGAAGTGACGTCATCTCAGCCGTGGGGAGGTCCTCGACTACAAATCTTTCGTTCTTTTGGAACAGCAATGTGAGGCCCGCCGTCAAGACCCGCTGTACACCAAGGATCGCGACATGGATCGGGGCCCGCGCGGTTCTTGGCACCTCGTTCGGAATCGCAGCACCATGCCACGGGGAGTGCGGAGCATTCGATGCATCTTGCACGGAGGTTGGCCTCTTATTGGCGGCTATAAATAGTCAACATCGAAGAAGACATTTACGAATAAGTGAAATAACTTGGATAAAAAACATCCATATCAGGTGATATATTAAGGAGGGGATGGCGGAAGCGCCTGGGAGTCGAACCCAGCCCCCCCGCGTTGGCGGGGAGCGACCGGTTTTGAAGACCGGGAGGGCCACCGGGCCCCGTTCGCCTCCGAACGTGCGCCACCGTAAAGCGTCCGGAGGCCCACTGACTCTGCCGTCGGCTTTTGAGGCAGATCACCCCCAATAACCGCGAAGATGCGACGGACCCGTGCGTGAATATTTGAAGTGCGTGAGCGGAACCGGCCCCGCTAGCGGCCGGCGTGCTGTGCCGAGACTAGCCTTCGAGCAAGTGGACTTCTCCCGCCCGCGGACCTTTCTGGGATTCCTCTATCGTGAAGTCGACCCGCTGTCCTTCCCTGAGTAACTCAAACACGGCGCCTCGCACAGAACTACGGTGAAAGAAGTGCTCGACCCCGCTTTCGTCGCGAATAAACCCGAATCCCTTGTCGGTCAACAGACGTGCAATCGTGCCGGTTGGCATACCGTTCCTCCGAAGTGAGCCGTGGGCGCGCATCTTTCATCGCCCATCAACAGTAGATCCCGACCCGCCGCGCGGATGGTCTCCCGGGCAAACGTTAGCCCCGGTTACTGGAATCCGACTCGAAGGTGGGTAGTCTATTGAGGTAGTTGAGAGAAGTCAACCAATTACGTAAATTCATGGTGTCTCGGCATTGACATCAGCCGTACGCGAGGGTTTCTTGTCACCGACCGCTGACCCAGCCGCCGCAGGTTTCTTCGCAGCGGCTGGTTTCTTGGGTGGGGGAAAGGTGGTCCAGAAGTGACGTCCGCAGGCTGGACAGTCCCAGAATTGTTGCGGGGGCCACGGGTCGGTGGGGCCGGGGTCTTTCAGCACCATCTGCTCCCCGCAACGCTGGCAGCGGATTTGGACCTGAACGTCGTGCATCGCGCGATTCTAGCCGACTACTGCGGACTTTTGTAGAGTGATGTGTGCCTGTCCGCTCAATTTTGCCCGCGATTGTGCTTTCGGCCGGCAAGTCGCGACGTATGGGACGCACAAAAGCGTTGCTGCCCACCGATATTGCCGGCGAGACGTTTATCACTCGAATCGTCCGCGCGCTCCGGGCTGGCGGCGTGGACGATGTTCTCGTCGTTGTGGGCTCCGCCGGTCCTCAGATCACCCAGGCTCTTGCCTCACTAGATCCACCGCCCCGCACGGTGGTCAATCCCCGTCCGGAGGAAGGCCAGCTGTCATCGCTCTTGACCGGCTTGGCGGCCGTCGATCGTCCCGGGGTGGGCGGGCTGATGGTGACCCTCGTCGATGTGCCGCTCATCGACGCCGAAACGGTGCGGCGTTTGAGGGTCCGACACCAAGAAACCGGTGCGCCGTTCGTGCGACCGGTCAACAACGGGCGTCATGGACACCCGGTCATTTTTGACCGGGCGGTCTTTGACGACCTGCGATCGGCTGACCGAGCGCTTGGGGCGAAGCCGGTCGTGCGGGCGTATCTGGATCGTTCAGTCGAAGTCCCTGTGGAACTGGAGGGCCCGTTCCTGGACGTGGATACACCGGCCGCTTACGAGCAGGTCTTTGGACGGCCGGTGCCGTCGGTTTCGCAGTAGTGCAGAGCGGCCCAGACCCGCGCTATTGGCCGTTTCTTCAGGGCTGGCGCAGGCCGATGCCGCTGTTGCGGCACGCATCGACCAACCGCGATAGGAAAAGTGGTGGACCAGACGGGGGTCGAACCCGTGACCTCGTGAATGCCATTCACGCGCGCTCCCAACTGCGCCACTGGCCCACGTCGCGTCTATTGTAAGCCTGCGTGCGACCGGTAATCAACGACGGTGTCACCCGGCCGCCGCTCCCTCGGTGGATTCTGTGGTCTCGGCGCAGCTCACTCGTCCCCGAGCAGCCCGCCGTCAGCGTCGTGGGTATCCGCGCGGTTGTATGCCGCGGGCCTTTCACCACGGGTTGTCAGGCGTTCGCGTAGGCTAGGCCGTCGCCGAGGACCCACGCGGCGGCGTTACGGGTTGGTGGTCCCATCCTTCCCCGGGATCCTCGCGTCTCCCGCCCCGCCAGCGGGCGCCTCAGCATGCCAAAATGCAATCAGGCCAAGCGCCTTCGGATTGATGAACGGGACCACTCAGTACGTCAAGAACATCCGCTGAATTTCGGCGATGTCGCTGCCCTGGGTCAGCGCCAACATCAAGAGTATCCGTGCCTTGATTGGGGAGAGGTCGGCGCCTGAAATGTAGGTGGATACCGAGGTTTCTGGATCGGGACTGCCGGTGGACCTCGCGGTTCTCCGACGAGGTCCCACCCGACCGCTTCCGGTGCGGGTGGTCATGACGACGGGAACGCCGGCGGCGGTGACCTGTCGAATTGCCTCGCGCTGACTGGGGCTGCTGCCCCCGGCTCCAAATCCCGCGAGGATCAGACCGTCAGCCCCTGCATCCACCGCGGCCACCAAAAGGTCGCCCGGAGCATCGAGATACGCGAGTAACACATCGACTCTCGGGAGTGCCCACACTACGCGAAGATCAAATTCGCTTGCGAGTGTGTGGGGATGCTCAACTCGACGATGGTAGACCAGCCCGTGCTCGTCCACGAATCCGAGGGCGCCGTGGGCCCGCGAGCTAAACGTATCGAGTCGCTGAGCGTTCGTCTTCGTGACGTCCCTCGCCGAGTTGATTTCGTTGTTGAGCACGACCAGTACGCCGCGCCCCCGGGACGCTGGCGCGGCGGCGACTTGGAACGCTTGGAGGAGGTTTCTCGCACCGTCATAGCCCAGCGTTCGTGGCCGACGCATCGATCCGACCACCACGACCGGTCGGTCGGTCCGCACGGTGAGATGGAGGAAGAACGCGGTCTCTTCCAGCGCGTCGGTGCCGCTTGCGACGACAATCCCAGACAAATCGGGTCGTTTCGCAAAGAGCTCATTGATGCGGCGCGCGAGTGAGAGCCAGTCCTGGCGGGTCAATGAGCTGCTGGCGACGTTCGAAAACTGCTCGGTCTCTGCCACGACGTGACGGCTCAGCCGCGGAATTGCCGCAATGAGCTGTGTCGCCGTCAGACGACCGCCTGGCCGATTGGAGATCGTGCCCCCGGTGGCGATCAGCCTGACCGTAGGGCGGGAGTCGCGGTCAGGAGACTGACTCGCGGCGACGGACGGGCCGCAGGCCAGCCAGAGTGTCACCCAGCAGAATCCGACCCGTCTGACGCAACGTCTCGACAGTGTAGGCATTTTGCGCGGCGCCCTACGAGCAGGCTCGCGGAGCGTGGATGAGGGTACTACGAGTCGTCGCGGAGCGTACCAGAAGCGACATGATGGGCCCGCTCGAGCCATTTGACCAAAAGCTCGGCAGCCTCCGGCGCCGTCGTTCCGTAAAAGGGCATGAGGGAAGTCGTCCCGCTGAGCGTGATGAGATAGGCACGCCACCGATCCGGTCGGACCGCGGTGACCTCAATCTGGTAGATGCGGCCGTTGATGGTCTCTTCGAAACGTTGGAGGTTCACGGTTGGACGAAGCCGGGAGTGTCGGAGATTTTGACGACCTGGGAGATGAGATTCTACCGCGCTGAGTAGACGCGTCAAGCGAAGCGATACGCGAAGACTCTGTCCACATCCAGAGCAACCTCGGACCACCCAATGGGTTTGGGCAGAAACTGGGATCTCTGTCGACGTTTCCACATAAAATGCACAGATTTTCCACATATTTTACACAGCGAGGCCGACTCGAGATCGCGACATCGCGTATCACCTTGACCTGCTCATGCGACGCCCACTACGCTCAAAACCATGAGGGCCAACAGCCGCGTGCCACTCGCGTCATGCGGCGCCCTTGCGATATGCGTCTTCTTCCTGTCGGCGTCGCCGCGCGCGGAGACCGCGCGCGGCGACCCGATCCTGTACCGCATTTTTCTAGACGAGGCGGTCACCGGTCCCGTCGAAACACCGTCGTCGACGGTCGTGAGTTTTGGTCACTTTGCTCGTGTCGGCGACCGCGTGGTCTTTTCGCTACCCCTAAGCGCCGACCCGGCCGCGGGGCCGCTGCAGCTTGTCGGAATCCCCGCCGCCAGTGTCGACTGGCCGGCGACAGATCGATACGCCGACTCCGCGCGATACGACCGATATCTCACAACGCGGTTCCAATCCGAGGCCTCTCGGGCCAGTGTGGCTGTTGCCCGGTCGGTCGTTGGCGCCACTGAGCCGGCGTTTCCTCCGCCCGAGTTACAGGAAATGGTCATGCAGGCACTGACGGTCGCCCGGTTGACTACGGTGCCGGCCGAACGGCTTTCGGTGCTCGAGACGGTGATTGCCCTCCTTGATGAATCCGACCAAAGCGTGGCGGCGGACTGGAAGGATTCTGTGTGGGAGCTAGCGACTCAGGAGCGTGCCGCAGAGGTCGCGGTCGAGCGCGCCTACGCACAGCTTGGAACCGATGCGCTCGAGGAAGCGACCCACCTCGCAGTAAATGCTGACGTTCGGGGCGTACAGGCCGTGATGGACCGGGTCCTTCATCGGGACGGCGCGCTCGGCAACCGACGGCCGAATCATGTGCTGGCGGTTGTCACGGCCATCGACGAGCAGTTGGCCGCAGCACGGGCCCTTCGTCTCCAACGCGACCACTGGCAGCTTATGGCCGAAAGCTATCGTCGGTACGACGAAGAGGTCGGATCGGTCGTGGAACAGTTCGACGCAGAACGGGCTGTTCTCGACGATGTGCGGGTGTTGGCGGGGCCGGATGCAGACCTGCTGCTCGGTCTCGAGGAGCGTCTGGAGCGGGCTCGGGCCGCGCTGGACGAGGTGTTTGTCCCTGAGGGCGTGCGTGGCACGCACGGATTGTTTCGTCAGGCGCTGGGATTGGCAGTGCAGTCGGTTGTCGGACGTCGCATGGCGGTGACCGAAGGCGATCTGGGGGTCGCGCGTGATGCGGCGTCGGCCGCCGCTGGTGCGTTCTTGCTGTTCGATCGTGCCATCGACGAGTCGCAGCTTCTCTTGACTTTGCCCGATTTCAACTAGTGGACTCTCGGGGAGAAAAGTTGACCATGCTGCGGTCGGGACGCGGTGCTGGCGGCGTTGATGCTCGCGAGCAGAGGCCAAATATGTGCCCTCACCGCGACTGGTCAGCCGGGCGTCTTGGCCGGAGCATGGTCAACTTCTCACTGCGACGCACCCGCGCCTGCTTCAGCAACTCCATGCCGCAAAAGGACTGGAGTTTCCAATCGTGTTTCTGGTTGACATCGGGCGCGGGACCGGGAACGACAGCCCCGCCGTAACTATCGCGGCCGGCCGTCGCGGTCTGGCCGTATCGTCCCGAGGCGGATGACGGTGGCGCCCGTCTCCGCGCGCAGGATGTCGAGGAAACAAAGCGTCTTCTCTATGTCGCGCTCACTCGCGCGCGTGACCGTCTCTATCTTTCCGCCACCACCCCCCATGGGCAACCGCTGTTCAACCGGGGTAGTTTTGGGTCGGTGCTGACACCCGAGTTGGCGTCGCTCTTTGCGGCCGCGTCGAGCGCCGCGGTCGACGCGGCCGTCGAGTGGGCGGGGCCGAGTCACACCCACTCGTTGGGTGTGACTCGGCTGACAGGATGTCAGTCGCGACGCAACGCGGGGTCGGCCGCGAGACGGTCTGCCCAGTGCCGTGCGTTTGCAACCGCTTCGTCCTGGGTTTGACCGACCAGAATCACTTTTCCCGACGGTTGGCCGTCCGGGCCAGAGGTGACCCAGGCCACCCAGTGCCCGGCTCTGGGCTCGCTATGAATGTTGTTACTCTCGGCTGTGGGCATGTGCAGGATGATCCTAGTCTAACCACTTGGTGCTCTGCCAATCAGGAATGGGCGTTCTACCGAAATCCGTCTGATTTGTTTGCACGCTTTCCGAGCTATCTCGTAGAATGGCGTGTTTCATCTTCGATAGACAAGCCGTCCTACGACAGGCGAGAGGAGTCACACGCGATGGGGCTGACCTGCCCGAGTTGTGGCAACGAGCAGAGCTTTCAAATCAAGACGTTGCAGATGCACGTCGTGCATGTCGACGACGGTCAGATGGGTGTGGCGCAAGAGGATAGACCGGCCGTACTCGAAATACTGTGCGACGAGTGCGAAGCTGAGCTCGAGCTTCAGCACGTCGAGGCTGACGTCCGAGGAGAAGTGTTGCATCTCCTTGGAGCGTCTCGCTAGTGCACTAGTCACGCGGAGACCCTACGACAGCTACGCGGGTGTGAGACAGGCGACGGGAAGTTAGTGCCGGTATCCGCAGAGTAGACACTGCCAGCCCGGAACGGCGGGCGGCGGGTCGGGAGCGTCGTTCGTTGCGGCTAGAGCCTCGACGGTGGCTCTCCATCGTGGATGCGTGGATTCTAGAATCCCACCGCAATCTGGACACGTTCTGAGCGTGCACGTTGGTGAGCTGCCCCCGGTAGCATCATGGCACCCGTCTGGCATCGTGGGCCATCTTAGCATGCGTCATGAGCTGCCCTATCGGGGCTCCCACGTCATCCCTTGACAACCGCTCGAGGCGGACCCTATCGTACACTTCCCATGGCTCGTTTATACCGGCTCCTGGGGGTTTCGCGTTTTGCTGATCGCGCTGAGATCCGCCAGGCGTATTGGTCGCTGACTCGCCGGTTTCGGCGAGAAAACCGTCGAGTTGGCGAAGACGATCAGCGACCGTCCGAAGCTCGCCGAGCCTTCGAAGTATTGAGCGACCCGCGAAGCCGCCAGGGCTACGACGGTCATTTTGGCATCATTCGCGCAGTCGGTACGAGCCGCCATCTCTCGCGCGATACCCGACCCGATATAGAGACGAGTCTTGCCGCCGACGAGATTTCGACTGGGTTTCCGTCGATGACTCGCCTGGTGCCACGGGTTCTCACCGATTTTCTTGGTAGTGCCAACCAGCCCACCCATCAGACTCGCGTGGCTCTGACTGCTCATCAGGCCTTCCACGGCGTGCGCGTACCTTTGGATCTCCCCGTGCGTCCAACCTGTCCCATCTGCGGGGGACGGGGCGAAACCTGGACGACTTCCTGCGGGGTATGCGACGGAACCGGGTCGGGTTCGTTCTCCCATCACGTGCAGTTTCCGATTCCCGCCGGCGTGCACGATGGCGCGCGCCTGACTTTTACCGTGTCTCCTCCGTTCGCCGCCGACGCGCGCGTCGAGCTTCGGATCGCCATTCAGTAAGGACGTGTGTTAATGGCTACCCTCAACGAGGCTGTCGTCCTCGAAGCCCTGAAGTCTGTAAAAGATCCAGACCTAGGGCGCGACATTGTCAGTCTTGGCTTTGTAAAGAATCTTGCAATCGACGGCTCCGACGTGTCGTTTGCGATCGAGCTCACGACGCCGGCGTGTCCCGTAAAGGACCAGATGCGCGACGAGGCCCACGCTGCGGTTACTGCCCTGGGTGCGACCGAGGTCAAGGTCGAGATGACCGCGAGCGTGCGGTCGGCGGTGACGCCGCAGGCCGGAAAGGCGCCTCTCCCCGGAGTCAAGAACATCATCGCGGTTGGCGCTGGCAAGGGCGGGGTGGGAAAGACCACCGTCTCGGTCAATTTGGCGATCGCGCTGGCTCGTTACGGAGGACGCGTAGGGGTCATTGATGCGGACGTCTATGGCCCAAACGTGCCGATCATGCTTGGTATCAATACTCAGCTCGAGAGCGACGGGAAAAAAATCGTTCCAGCCGAGCGATACGGTATTCAGGTCGTCTCTATGGGTTTCCTGACAAAAGATAACGCGCCGATCATCTGGCGTGGACCCATGCTACACAGCGTCGTGCGGCAGTTTTTCCAGGATGTTCGATGGGGTGAGCTGGATTACCTGATTGTCGATATGCCGCCGGGGACGGGCGACGTTGCGTTGAGTTTGACGCAGACGGTGCCCGTGGCGGGAGCAGTCGTCGTGACGACGCCGCAAGAGGTGTCGCTGGCCGACACGCGCCGAGCTGTCGCCATGTATAAGAAGCTCGACGTGCCCACGCTGGGGCTCATCGAGAACATGAGCCACTTCGCCTGCCCACAATGCGCGCATGAGAGCAATATCTTTGGCAAGGGTGGCGGTGAGCGCACCGCCGAGGAGATGAACGTCCCATTCCTCGGTCGGATTCCGCTCTACGAGCCGATTCGTGTGGGTGGCGACAGCGGTACGCCCATCGTGGTCGGAGAGCCGGATGCTCCGGCCGCCCGAGCGATCATCGAGGTCGCGGAGCGCGCTGCCGCGCAAGTGTCCATTGCAAGCTACGAATCTCCCGTTGCCGCGGATTCGCCGACGCCGGGCTAGCGCACCGCGGTCGAGATGCAGTCAATCCTCGGGCCCGCAGCACCACCTGGCGACGGGTTCCCGTTTCTCGTCATACAGCCGGTATGACCCGGCGCGGCGCCTTGCGCCAGGCGGTCCTCGGAACCCGAGGCTTTTGGCCTCATCTCGACGACGGTGCACTAGTGGGGCGAGCTCGAGAGACGTTCCACCGGGGGGTCTCGTTCTTCTGGGGTATCTTTGGTGCCGCGGGCTCTGCCCGTCATTGGGACAAATCGCACCGGGAACGTGGTTTCGACCGTATGACTCTGTGACGTGCGTGTCACGATTGTCATCGCCTGTGTCCCTCGACCGTCTGACCCGACGGGGATCACGAGGCGACCGCCGATGGCCAGCTGCTCTATGAGGGCTGGGGGCACGTGGTCGGGGGCGGCTGCGACAAGAATGCCATCGAAGGGCCCCTCTTCGGCCCATCCGTGGTAGCCATCCCCTGACCGCACATCAACATTCCGATAGCCAAGGTTCGTCAGCACAGAACTCGCGCGTTCGGCCAGCTCGGCAATGATCTCGATCGTGAAGACCGTATCTGCGACCTCGGCCAAGACGGCCGCTTGGTATCCCGACCCGGTCCCGACCTCGAGGACCCGCGCGTTTTCCGTTAACTGAAGCGCCTCGGTCATGTATCCGACAATGAACGGCTGCGAAATCGTCTGGTTGTAGCCGATGGGGAGGGGCGTGTCCGCATACGCCTCCGACTGGAGCTGCGCCGGTACGAAGACGTGTCGCGGCACCGCGCGTAATGCGCTCAGCACGCGTGAGTCCGTGACTCCGCGTGCTTCGACCTGTCGAGTCACCATAGCGTGACGCTCGGCCAGACGGGCGTTTTGGTTCGGCCGGGGGGCGGTCGTCTGGGCCATGGTCGCGCGATGAGTGTGGCAGTCCACCGCCAGTCCGGCGGTTGCCGTCAGCATTATCACCGGTAGGCCGGCGACGAGGTTGGCTTTGATGCCCATTCAGTTAGAAAGACGCGGTGTTGCGCGAGACGCCATGAAGATCTACTTGATGGCGCCGAGCCATGCATCGATACGGTATGGCTGAGCGGCGGTCATTACGCTCCTGGTCGTCACGGCCCACGCCGGTCCTGGCGCCCGCCCAAACGTCATGTCCAGCCGGGCCAGCCGACCCCGGCGTGAGACGAGCACCGAAGCCGTCGCACCGGCCGGATACAGCGCTTGTCTCACAGCCCAGTCGGCAGCGTAGACGCGATAGTCGTCAAACGCCAAGATCTCATCGCCGACATTGAACCCAGCATCTGCGGCCGGTGTGTCGCGTGGAATCCGAGCCACGACAACGCTGTTTCCACTGATTCGGGTCTCGAGACCAATCCAGCCCGTCTCGAGGCTCTCCTCCGGCATTGGTTCAGTCACGGAGGAATCGCTCGTTGCGGGCAGGTCTAGCCCGTACCAACTTTGCGCTTCCCTGTAATCAAGCTCGGACGTTGTCTCGAGCGCCTCACGCAACCACGCGTCGTCCGCATCTCCACCCGCGGTGGAGGTTGTCGGGCGTTTCAAGATGTCGCGAAAGTCAGTCGGTGTAAAACCCCGATCGCCGGAGTACCGTTCATAGGCGAGACGCATGACATCGTCCAGGCTGCGGGCTCCACCACTCAGTCGCCGCAATCGAGCATCTAGAAGAAATCCTATCACCGCGCCCTTGGTGTAATAACTCACCGTCGTATTCCGACTGTTTTCGTCCGGGCGGTAGTACTTCGTCCAGGCGTCAAAGGACGCCTGGACGACCGATTGTTCAAGACGACCGGGAGTGGTCTGCAACGTGCGAATGTCATTCGAAAGCGCGGCGAAGTATTCATCGCGGCTTGACAGTCCGGCGCGGTGAACCAGCCGCCATAGTAGACAGTCAGGCCCTCCGTTACCCAGAGGCTACGGGTGTGGACCTCTCGTTCATAGTCGAACGGGCCCAACTCGATCGGACGGAGTCGTTTGCCGTTCCAGGCGTGAAAGAGCTCGTGACTGACCAAGGTCAGCCAGTCAAGGTAGCGTGCCCGATCACGCATTTGCCACCGGCTCGTCATCAATACAGTGGAATCTCTATGCTCGATGCCTCCCCCGGCCTCGGCAATCACGTTGAGAAAAAGATACGCGGGTAGGGGAACCTCCCCTAGAACTGTTGCTGCTGGCGGACGATACGCTCGACGTCCGCCGCTGCTTTTGTGGCGTCCCACATGCCCACGTCGCGGACGTTCCCGATGTTGACAAGCGCATGGGGCACGCCCTCCACGACAAATTCACGGATCGTGGGGTTCCCGGCCACGATCGGTGAGTCGACGAAGGTGTCAAAGTCGGGTGCGCGATAGCTTTCCGCGCCACGCTCAGGGTGGGCTGGCAGCGCACTCGCACTCTGACGCCAGCCGGGTGGCAGCTCAATGGTGACGTCGTGGGGCCGGCCGGCGTTGTCGGCAAGCGTGACAAAGGTTGCGGCGCCGTTGAGCAACGCGAAGTCTGTGTCTATCCAGTTCGTACGCACCGACATCTGGCGTCCGTAGACCCGATAGGTCAGACGAACGGCGGGCAGTTCCGCACTGTTGACCTGCCATCGGTTTTTCCGAGTGCTCGCCATGGTCAGTGGTTCGCCAGCTAGGCTGGTGGCACGGAGCCGCTCGAGATGGCGGGGGTATTCGCGGACGAAATACGACCCCGGTGTCCACACCGCCATCATCAATTCGAGGGGTGCGTGACCGTCGGTCGGAATGATGGCCTCGACGTCGACGTAGTGCGTCTACGGGGACGGAAACCGCAGCGTATAGGCGATGGGGTTCATGGTCGGTGTCTGCCCGAAGGACGGGAGGCCAAGGGCCAGGGAGGCGAGAAAAAAGGCGTAAAACCGCACGACGCTACGACTTTACCAGTTCGTCAGCCGGCAACGCACCGGCGCGTCGCACGCCCAGGAGGATGTCGGGCTCGCGGAGTCGAATACTGCGACCGTGCGTTTCAATGAGGTTGCGCCGTCGGAGATCCTTCAGGACGAAGTTCACCGTTTCGCGGGTGAGCCCGACGAGGTTGGCGATATCTCGTTGGCTCAATCTGAGGGGAATGACGACCCCCTCGGCATCGTGAACGCCGTGATGAACCGCGAGGTCGATCAGCATGTGCGTGACTCGCGCATGGGCGCTCTTGAAGAGGAGCTCCTCAACCCGGTTTCGATACACCCGCAGCTGCCCGCCGATCAGCCTGGCGGTTTCGTTGGCCAGACCCGGAGATTCTCGCATCAGCCGTCTGAGGGTTTCGCTCTGGATGGCGTAGGCCACCGAGTGCTCATACGCTTCCGCGATGTGATCTCGAGGACCAGGATCGATTATCGCTAATTGCCCAAACACATCACCCGGGGGAAGAAAGCTCAGGATGATCTCTCGGCCCTCTGGGCTTTCCACGCTGAGCTTGACGGCGCCAGACGTGAGGATGAAGGACTCGCCGGAATGGCGAGCGTGGTGGGGCGTGTATTGGCAGTAACCCCGCGTGGACGGGGTTTATTCCGGACCCTCGCCAGGACAAAATCGCAACTGTGAGGCCGTTCACAAACGCGGCAACTGTTGTGCCGCTACCGCCGCTCCGAGCAAGACCGCTTTGGGTTCCGTGATGACTGCGACCGGCATGTCCCGGAGCAACGCGTCCATGGGGGCCTTCGATCGGAATGCGTCGATGAAGCCCGATCGTCTTAGAGCTGGGAGAATCCGGGGCGCGATACCGCCCCCGATAAACACACCGCCCGTCGCGAAGCCCCGTAGACCCGCATTGCCGGCCTCGGCCCCCAATGCCGAGACGAACAACGCGAGAGCCTCTGCGCAGCATTCACAGCGACCGGAGAGTCCTTCATTCGTGACCGCGGCCGGGAGCTCGTCAGCCGCGGTCGATGCCGGGATGGCCGGGCACGACTGGTCGCCATGACAGAATCGAAAGAGGTTCGCGAGACCCGGTCCGCTCAACACGTCTTCGAGAGACGCTCGTCCCCGCTTCGCCGTCAAGACGGAGACCAGCTCCCGTTCGCGCGGGGTCCGGGCGGGGAAATCGGCGTGACCGGCCTCCGACGCGACCGGCACCAGACCGTTGGCGACTTGGTGGACGAGAGCTTCGCCGAGGCCGGTGCCTGGCGCCACGAGCACTTTGTTGCCGATGGCATCGGGTTGACCAGCTTGCAACGTCTCGCATTGATCGCTGCGGAGTGTTCCGAGCGCACAGGCGGCGGCCGCGACATCGTTAAGCAAATGCACCATCGGTAAACGGAAGTGGGCCGTCAACTCCTGGCCTGATACTTGCCAAGGAACGTTGGTGAGCCGGGCGCGTTGCTTGTGAACGGGACCTGCTACGCCGACACAAGCGGCCGATACCTGCGTTTCTCGACCCTTTAGAAAAGTGGCGATCAGTGGCACCAGGCCTTCGAAGTCTTTGGTACGGACCTGTTCCACGTCGCCTGGAGTGGGGGGGTGGGTCTCGGAGTCGTAGAGCCCCACCAGCGTCTTTGTTCCCCCAACATCAGCGGCGAGCAACCAGGGCATCAGCGTCTAGTGTCTCTTCTCTCTCGGAGCGTGACAAGGGTGGCCTCGAATGGGCGGGTCAGGTCAGCCCACCTTGCGACGCGGCGAGCCGGTTTGGCCGCTTGACTTTGCGTGCATTGTCCATCATCGTTCCCGTGAACCATGACGTTGGCGTCCGCACCCAGCCAGCACGGGGCCGCGCCTCCCGCCTTCGCCCGTCACGTGGTCGTTTTTGCCGGGCTCCTGTCTTGCGTCCGCCGTCGCGATGCCCGTGATGTCGTGCGGAGTCTGGGCGGTGAAACGGCGGATGATCTCACCCCCCGTACTACCATGCTCGTGATTGGGGCCGGAGGTGGCCGACCGGCCAGAACCAAGACAGTGGCTCAGGCTGAATCTATCAACGCTCGCGCGCCCGGGCGGATTCGGATGGTCAGCGAGGAAGAGTTCTGCCGACTGAGCCAGTTGCCCTCGGCCGATGCACTACAGGCTCGGTATCACTCGCTGGGCCGATTGGGTGACATCTATCACCGGGTGCGTGAGACCGAGCTCAGATGTCTCGAAAAATGGGGACTCATCCGTCCGGTTGTACATACACATAGAGACACCTTCGTCGGGTTCTCCGATGTGGCGTTGATAAAGAAGGTGCACGACGCGATGGAACGTGGGTCCTCGTTCCACGCAGCGGTGCGCCAACAGCTAGCCGACCACCAAGGGCAGCTGACACTAAACTTTGGGTCGGTTCGCAGCGACGTTCGACCCGCCAAAGTCGTCGCGCTACGACGAAGAGAGGCGACAAAGGTCACCGCCCCGGTGGATGCGACGGGGAAGCGCGACGCCCAAAGCGTACTGGCGGCCCGTTTCTTTGTCGAGGGGGCTGACCTCGACGAAGGCAGTGAGGTCGACCGTGGCCGGGCCCGAATCGCCTATCGAAAGTCGCTCCTCCTTGACCCCAACCTCGTGCCCGCGATTGTCAATCTAGGAAATCTTCACTACGGAAGCGATGACCTCGTCGAGGCCCAAGCCCTCTATTTACGCGCGGTGATGCTGGAAGCTGATTGTTTTGAGGCGCATTTCAATTTGGGCAATATCTATCACGACCTCTCACGATTTCCTGAGGCGATCGCTTACTACAGCGACGCGCTCCGTCTCAATCCTCAATACGCCGACGCCCACTTCTATCTGGCGGTGACCCTCGAGAAAATCGGGTCTTCCGACGACGCAAAGACCCACTGGCGTCGCTATCAGGAACTCGCGCCAGACGGAAAGTGGGTGGATTTGGCGCGAGAGTTTAGCGACTAGTGCGGTGCGCTCGCTCGTTTCCGTCCGAACGCGTTACCGGCCGTTGACACAGGTAACGTCTGGGCTTAGTAGCCATCGGCCCAGTCGTCGGGTGACTTGCGCTTCTTCGTGATCCGCTTGACTTTGAAGAGTTCACAATCCGCGCACCATGCGTCCGGCCGGAAGGCGTTCTTTCCGGCGAAGGGCAGCACATCGCGGTTCGAGCAGTAGTCCGGGAGATCGTCGCCTTCCTGCGTTTCATACCAACGGCACGATTTGAAGCGGGCCTCGGTCGGATCTTCGGCCGGAGGGTCGGGAGGAAGAACGTCGGACGACTCTACGGATGTAGTGGATTCCACCCTGGACGCAGTGTCAGTGGTCGAGGAGGGTGACGGTTCGGAGAGGGGCTTGCGTTTCGAGGGAATCGTCGCCTGGTCTTCGTAGAAGTCGCTCACTGTGAGGGTGACTCCAGAGGTCTAGATATCTGCCAGGTGCGGAAAAATCATCGCTCGGCACCGAGATTATAGCAGCCACATGCCAATTTCGTGCCGTCGTTGTCGTCAAAGGCCGCGCACCGCGTCTTCCACCCGCTTCGCGAGGTCGCGGTAGTTCTCTCCTTCCAGATACAGCGCCTCGCCAAATACGACCCGCGCGCGGCCAGGTCTGGCCATACGCCAGCTTTGATGGAGGATCCGGTCAACACCCTCGATACGCACCGGGACAATGGCGACGCGGAGGCGCGAACCGATCATGCCAATCCCTGGTCGGAACGAACCGATGGACCCGTCGTCGGTCCTACGGCCCTCGGGAAAGATCAAGATCGATCGACCTTGCCCCAAGAGATGCCCAAGGTAGCGAATGGCGTCGCGGGTGCCAGCTTCCCGTTGCGGGAGCGGAAAGACGTTGAAAAAGAGACTCGAAAGATAGTAGTTCACACCACTAGTGAACCGCTCGGACCACGTGTGTGCGCTGGGGTGGAAGTGCGCGCGAAAAAACTCTTTGGCCGCTGCGGTGGCGACGTTGTAGCGGCGTGATGCCGGCATGGCGGCGAGAATGACCGGCCCGTCCATATGACTCTGGTGGTTTGCCGCGTAGACAACCGGGTCGGCGGTCGCGCGTAGCCGGTCGAGGCCCCGCACGGTGATCGACGCAAAAAGCCGAGTGAGGGGGAGCAGTACAGTGGCGAGACCCGCCCGTCGAACCAATCTGGCCAGTCGGCTCTGGTTCCAGGTTGGAAAGTTGGCGACGACGGCTGGTGGCACATCCGTCCCGGATTCGATCGCGGTTTCGGATTGGCGTGGTGGGGATTCTGCCCGTGTGGGCGGGCCGTCCTCGAAGACCGTCTGTAGGTCGGCCACCGTGGCGCCGTCCTCGAAAGCGCTCTCGTCCAGCGTCCCGGATAGCTCGCGCTCCAGCGCCATCACGAGCTCTATCCGTTCGATTGAGCTCAGAGCGAGATTCTTGATGATGGTCGAACGCGAGACCTCCTGGTCGGTTGCAAATCGCTGCACGATACTGAGGACGCTTTTGTCGTCGGCAGGCCGTGCCTTTTGTAACGAGTTGCCAGATTCCACCCACTTCTGGAGGTCGCGGCGTTTCAATTTTTGCGTGCCGTCGGTGCGTGGTAGCCCCCCGTCGGTCCATACGCTATACCCTCGGATTCGCTGATGATCTTCAAGCGCAGTGTTCGCGGCGCGAATGGCAGACATTGCGTCTTCTCCTTTTGCCAGCACCAGCACCGCGTGCACGCGCTCCTTGCCCTCAACTATGGCTCCGATGATCGCCGCCTCCAGAACCCCCGCCACGTCCAACAGCGCTCGTTCGACGTCCTCCGGAAACACGTTCAGACCCTCGGGGGTGACGATCATCTCCTTCTTCCGTCCTCGAACCGACAACCGTCCTGAATCGTCGACGGAGCCAATATCCCCAGTGTGAAACCACCCATTGTCGAATGCGGCGGCGGTCTCCTGGGGGGCGTTGTAATACCCACCGGTGACATTGGCGCCTCGCACCAGAATTTCGCCGTCCGCCGCGATTTTGATGTCCACGCCACCGATTGGTGTGCCGACGCTTCCCCGCCGAGCGCGGAACGGGTGGTTGAGCGTCACGATGGGCGCCGTCTCGGTGAGCCCGTATCCCTGGATCACGAGAAAGCCTAGACGCGACCAAAACGACTCGAGCTCCGGGTCGAGCGGCGCCGCGCCGACAACAAACGACCAGAACTTGAAGCCAAACATTCGGTGGACGCGACGATAGCGCCACCAGCGTCGCGCGACATGCTGGTGGACCGGCGGCTCGGCGCCCGTCTCGGGAGCGACCGCGACAATGTAGTCCCGGAGCACTTCCAGCATTTTTGGGACGCACACCAGCACCGAGATCCGCCGCGTTCGGATCTGACGCACGATGTCGGAGGGGGTGAGACCGTGCATGAAAACGGTGACCCCGCCCAGCATGGGCGGGATGAACGTGGCCATCGCCTGCCCGAACATGTGGCTGAGCGGCAGGAGGTTCAGAAATCGCAGGGGAAAGAAGGGCCGGCTATACGCGCGATACTTCAGGATTTCCCGCTCGACCGGGACGATATTGGCCAGAATGTTCCGGTGGGTGAGCGTGACGCCCTTGGGTTCCGCCGTGGCCCCCGACGTAAAGATGATCTCCGCAAGGTGGTCAGTCACGGCCTCGGCGCTAGGGGCGGCGGCCGCGGAAGGTCGCTCTGTATCGCCCGAATTCGATGTGGTCCGTTCGCCGCGCTGAGGTAACAGGAGGTCGGTCAGTGGCCACGAGTCAATCTGCTCCCCCAGAGCGAGCCGGCTCACTTCGCGACCCACCATGATGACTCTGGCGTCGACAATGTCGATGATGCGTGTTACCAGATCTGGCGAGGCACGGTAGTCAATGGGTACCACGACGGCGCGCGCCAACAAGCAACCCCAGAGGGCCACCACCCATTCGGGACGATTCTCACCCCACACGACGACCTTGTCAGCGGGGGTGATACCCGCGGTCCGGAGACGCGCGGCACACCTCTGGGCGGCGGCACGCACGTCGTCGTAGCGGTAGGTGTAGGCGCGATACCCGTCGTCGTATTGGAGGAAGACCGCGTCCGACCCGATGCGATCGTCAAAGAAATCGAGGAGGGTGTCTCGAGTCACACCGCTATCCCTGCCCATTACCTGAACGACGCGCCGATGTTTATCACCATAATCGTCGACCGCGGTGAGCCGGGTTCGGTGGCAGACGCGACAAGAGGGCCAGCGTTGTAGAAGCGAAGGTCAAGAGCGAATGCGAGGTGATCGTTGGTAAACCAGCGAGCCCCACCGCCGTAATTGAACGTGCCGGCTCGCCGTTGGGTCGCCGCGTCGGTGTTCAACGCAAACAGCGCAAGCCGGGACGTGCCGGTCCCCGCACTCAAGTAGCTCCACCCGTCTCGCCCTCCAAAATTGAGCGACAGTTGGGGGGATACTGCGGTGAAGCGCTTGCGTAGCGTCGGACCGTCCGGGTTCGGCTCGTCTTCGGTCGGCACTGGGCCTTTGTCACGAAAGGAATCGTGAAACGTTGCGCCAAGTCCCAGGGTGATGAGTCCCAGACGTAACGGAAACACGTGCGCCCCCGCCGTAAAACCAATGGTCAACCCCGGTTGTGGAGTGGACGAGAAGCCGCGGTTTATCCCAAGTTCGTCGTTCTGTCCGAGAGGCGCGAACGAGCCATAGATGTCGACGACATACCATCCGATGGGAACGTCGCTACGGACCGCACCTTGGGCGGCCGCCGGCGACCCGTTGCACAGGCTAATCATGCCCAGCGCGCCGAACGACACGATCATCCGGATCAATTCATACTGTCCTTGACCCGAAAGTATACGGGGGCACCTCGGTCCAATTTCAACCATGAGCAACCCACGTCTGACTACAACCTCAGATCTCCACGCGGCGGCCGCTCGAATCAAGGGCACGGTCGCGCGGACACCACTCCTTGATGTGTCCTGGACGTCGACTCGGGCAGGACAAACGATCTGGCTGAAATGTGAGAATCTCCAGGTTACCGGTTCGTTCAAGATCCGCGGCGCGTTCAACATGATCGCCCGGATTCCCGAGGCAGACCGTCGTCGCGGCGTCATTACCTATTCGTCGGGCAACCATGCGCAGGCCGTTGCGTTCGCGGCGCGTGCCCATGAGACGGTCGCGGCTGTGGTCATGCCCGAGAATGCGCCCGCGGTCAAGGTCGCGGGTGCCCGTCGGCTCGGGGCCGAGGTCGTCTTCGAGGGAACAACGTCGTCCGAACGCCGAGTCCGCGCCGAACGTCTGGCGGCAGAGCGCGGGCTGGTGATGGTCCCACCATTCGACCATCCGGACATCGTCGCTGGACAGGGCACTGTCGGGCTGGAGATCCTCAACGATCTGCCCGGCGTCGAGCGTGTGTTCGTGCCGGTGGGTGGCGGAGGGTTGCTCAGCGGTATTGCTGCGGCGATAAAATATGCGCGACCTGCCGTCGAGGTGGTCGGGGTCGAGCCGACGGGAGCGGCCAAGATGACCGCGTCGTTGAGGGCAGGGCATCCCGTGACCCTCGGGTCGGTCTCGAGTGTCGCAGATGGTCTCCTGCCGGTGCGCCCAGGTGATCTCACATTTGCCCATGTACGACAGTTTGTCGACCGGGTGGTGACTGTCGATGACGAGGCGATCGCCTCGGCGGTCTCGTGGCTGTTCCGGTGCGCAAAGCTCGTTGTCGAGCCAAGCGGGGCCGCTGCGACCGCCGCCGCTCTCGCCTCGCCCGTCCGCCCGGGCGATGGGCCGATGGTCGCCGTGGTCAGCGGTGGGAACGTTTCATCGACCATGGTGGTCGACCTGCTCGGACGCAGCGACGAGTGACTGCGCCGCCTCAATGGCCTCCTGCAGCGATGTGACCGCGCCATCGAGTTGCTGTTCGTAGACCGCGGCCAAGACCCGCCCGACCGCGGGTCCGGGGCGTAGCCCGAGGGCCAGGACATGCCGCCCCAACAGCAATCGTGGCGGTGGTTCGCGCTCGATCCCCAACGTTGTGGCTCGCTCCAGAAACCAGTCCATTGCGGTGCAGTCGAACTCGCCGGTTCGACCAAGGCAGTCGGCTTTGGCGAGTCGGCCGAGTAGCTCCAGCTCGACCTTGCGCGCCAGCCGCCGAAACGCGCCGTCCCCGACTCTCTGCGGTGCGCGGTGCCACATTCCGGGCGTGAGGTGGCAAGCGACCAAGCCCACCACTTGTCGTCGTATGTTGTAGCCGTCCAGCGTATGGATATTCAATCGGTCGAGCAGTCGCTCGGTCGGTCCTACTCCGGCCGCCTCGTGGTTTCGCGACCGGATCCGACCTTCGATGAATTCCGTGGTGGCCGGTTTGCCCAGGTCATGGCAGACTGCGCTCAGCATGAGGGCAACTTGTCTGGCATACGAGAGGTCCTGGCGGTGCGTCGCGGCTTGGTCGATGACAAGAAGCGTGTGGGTCCACACATCGCCTTCGGGATGCCACTCCGGCTCCTGTTCGCATCCCACCATGACCGCCATTTCCGGAAAAAGCCGTTCGACGATCCTCAGCTCCAACGCTAGCTGGAATCCGACCGACGGTCGTCGCGAGCGCATCAACAGTTTCTCGACTTCGCCCCAAATCCGTTCGGCTGGGAGATCGTCAAGCGGAATGCCCTGACACAGGGTTCGTGTGGCGTTGTCGATCCGCAAGTCGAAGCGTGCCGCAAACTGGATTGCTCGCAGCACGCGTAGGCTGTCGTCGGCAAAGGTCTCTGGATCGACGACCCGAAGGACACCCCGCGTGAGGTCATCCCGTCCGTGATAAGGGTCGAGATACTCGTCGGTCATCGGGTCCCACGCGATCGCGTTGATCGTGAAATCTCGCCGGCGAGCGGCCTCGACCACAGGCAGGGTCGGGTCTCCGCTCACGGTAAAGCCACGATGGCCGTGACCGGTTTTTGATTCGCGCCGTGGGAGTGAGACATCCAGCGGTCCGAGCTTGTAGACGGTGAAGCTCTCGCCCACGGTGTTCACCCGTCCGATTCGTTCCAACAGGGCTCGCAGCCGATTCGCTTCGAGGCCGTAGACCTCGATGTCGATGTCTTTGGAGGGGCGGTCAGAGAGTCGGTCGCGCACCCACCCGCCGACAAACAGCGCGCGTCCTCCCTCGTCCCGGACCCGCTTGACGACGTCGGTGGCCAGCTCGAGCTCGGTTGACATGGGTGGCTATCTCGTCAGTCTGAATCCGTAGTCCGTGTAGCGGAGGGTCGGTCCGAGCTTGCTCCGCGCCGCCGACCGACTGATGGTGACGGCATGACGCCACGAGCCGCCACGAGATGTCCGGCGAACGCCGCCCAGAGGACCGCATGGGGCTCGCGCCGGCGACTCAGCGTAGTAACTACGCGAGTGCCAGTCCGCGCACCACTCGTGTATGTTGGCGGTGATTCCATACAACCCGAAATCGTTCGGAGGCCCAAGCGTTACCGACCAGGGGCCGTCCAGTGGTCCGCGCCCTCCGTTGGGGATCCAGGTAGGCATCTCGTTGCCCCACGGGTAGGTCACGGACACACGGTGGCCGCGCGCCGCACGTTCCCACTCTGCCTCGCTGGGGAGCCGGACCGGGCCACTCATTGACGATCGCCACAGGGTGTAGACAAACGCGTCATTCCAGCTGACACCGACGACCGGCTTGTGCGGCACGTTGAAGACGGGGTTGTCCCACTCGCGGGGTGGTTCCCGGTGCGTCGCCCGTAGGAACACGTCGTATTCCTGCCGGGTGACCGGGTGAATGGCCATCTCGAATTCGTCCACCCATACGCGGTGCACCGGCCGCTCATCGGGTTGACCGGTATTGCTTCCCATCTCAAACCAGCCGCCTGGGATCCTCCGAAACATGGCGTTTATCCATCATCCCACACTGACGCGTTGAGGCTCTGTATGATCAAGGAATCTGTGGGGACGTGGCGGAGGTTGATAGACATGTGTGTTGGGCAAAGGGGCACTGCGTGCGTCATGGTAGGCGTCGCCGTTTTCAGCGGCGGCTGCTCCATCCGAACGGTGGCGGTCAATGCACTGGCTGACGCCCTGGCCGAAGGCGTCAGCGTCTATGCTTCCGACAACGACCCGGAGCTTGTGCGAGAAGCCTTGCCGTTCAATCTCAAAACGCTGGAAACCCTCTTGGTTTCGGCCCCAGACAATCCTGGCCTGCTGGTGTCTGCGTGCAGCACGTTCACCACCTACGCCGCGGCCTTCATCCAGGCCGACGCGGAAGTTGCAGAGTGGGCAGACTTTGACTACGCTCGAGCTGAGACGCTCACCACGCGCGCGCTGAATCTATACATACGTGCCCGCGACTACTGTTTGCGGAGGGTGGAGCTTGACCACCCTGGCATTACTGACCTACTCCGGCTCGATCCCGAGAACGCGGTCACCGTGTTTTCGATCGACGATGTCGACACGCTCTATTGGCTTGGTGCGTCGTGGGGGTTGGCGATTTCGATCGGGCTAGACCGGCCGGCATTGTCGGCGGACCTGCCCGCCGTGAGAGCATTGATGGAGCGCGCGCTGGTGCTCGACGAAGACTACAATCGGGGAGCGCTCCACGCTGCTTTTATCGCGCTGGAATCCTTGCCCGACATTCTGGGCGGGTCGCCCGAGCGCGCCCGCGAGCATTTTGGACGGGCGCTCGAGCTGTCCGGGGGACGGGATGCGTCGGTCTACGTGTCCTTCGCCACCGGTGTGGCAGTGCCCACGCAAGATCGCGTTGAATTCGAATCGCTGCTCCAGAGCGCCCTGGCGATCGACCCCGATAGCGATGAGAGTATTCGGCTGATGAATATTGTCGCCCAACGGCGGGCTCGACTGCTGCTCGATCACATCGACGAGCTGTTTGACCTGCCGTTGTAAGGCGCCGAAAAGGACGATGTAAATGAGAACACGCGTGCTTTCTTTTGTCGTCGCGTTGGCGCTCCTGTCAGCGTCGGCCGTACTAGTGGGCCAACGGGCCATGACGCTGGGGTCGATCGCGCCCGCG
>Ga0310124_10000106_pt1 | contig 52867 bp, 36 predicted proteins | sample CB11b_AW_Bot5_MG_FD_203507 | JGI IMG/M metagenome (GOLD analysis project Ga0310124, IMG submission 203507) | Marine microbial communities from Western Arctic Ocean, Canada - CB11b_AW_Bot5 | ecosystem: Environmental > Aquatic > Marine > Oceanic | place: Canada: Western Arctic Ocean | collected... | reverse complement strand
GACAGTATCGACGGCAAGGAATCGAAATTTTCGCAGGAAGAGTCAGCCCAGAAGCAGTCCAACTTTTTCCAGTCGCTGCAGCAGCGGCAGGGCCTCGACAACTTGGCGACCGCCGAATCCTTCCTTGCAGAGAACGGCAAGAAAGAAGGCTGGACGACAACCGCCAGCGGCCTGCAATACAAGGTGCTGACACCCGGCGACGGCGCGCAACCCACTGCCGAAGACACGGTCACAGTCCACTACATCGGTACATTCATGGACGGAAAGGAATTTGATAGTTCGGTGAGCCGCGGGGAGCCCGCGACGTTTCCGCTCACTGGTGTTATCAAAGGCTGGACCGAAGGCCTGCAGCTGATGAAGATCGGCAGCAAATTCCGCTTTGCCATCCATCCCGACCTGGGCTACGGGCCCACCGGCAATCGCGGCATCCCGCCCAATTCCGCACTCCTCTTCGACGTCGAGTTGATCAGCATCAAATAAGGCATGAATCCGTAACTGCTGATCGTCGTCCTTTGGTTGGAATCAGTCCATACGTCCGACGTTGGGGGTTGAGAATCACGTCGGCCGCACAGCGTCAGCGTGGGTGGCCGTACGCGTTGATGTCGTACCGGGTCACCACAATGCGGTCTGCCATCTTGTCGATCGCAGACTTGTGGGCAACGGGATCGAGCGACGCGTAGATCGCCATGGCCCGGATGTAGAGTCCCAGGGCCTCCGTCAACCTCGCAGTGGCAGCCGCAAAGTCCGGCTGCAAGTGAAACGCTTCCTCCCCCAGCGCCTCTGCCAGCATGACCAGATCCATGGCGCCTTCAACCGTGTCGGCAGCGGAATAATGATCGATCTTTTGACGCAGTGCCTGCGTCGCACCGGCATAATGGCGGCTGCGCCGGCTTGATTCGGCCAGTGCATCCAACGCCATTCGGCATTTCGGTGTGTCATCCGGGATCAGCGCACACACGTTGCGGAAGTGTACGCACGCAGTCTGCGAATCGCGGTCGGCCCACCGCACAATCTCGCCGAGCTCCAGATGCGCCTGCCCGCGTGCCGCGGCCGTTGCCGTTGCATCCACTGTAATCGCGTTTAGCGCAGCCGATCGTTGCGTCTTCGACTGTGCGACCGTCACGGTGACATCGTCAAACCACACATTGCCGACGCCTTCGCCTGAAAGATGAATCCACAACTCGCCGTTGTGCCGGGGGCTCAGTTCGACGGCCAGCAGCTTCCATTCGCCAATTTGCTGTATCGGTCCCACGGACGCTGTCCGGTAATACGGCGGGCTGTTGGTATGCAGGGACATTGTGGCATTAATGGTATCGACATCGCGACGGGCATATACCTCGACCCGATACATCGGTCCCAGCGGTACATCGGTGAGCATTTTCAACCACAGGGAGTTTTTCCGCTCCGAGTTCGAAATCCGGAGCGCGCCATGACCGGAATGGGTGCGGTCGGTCACATGCGAACCCGTCGCGGCCCAGGTGTTCACCCAGCCATCACTGCCCTGCTCGAATCCGCCGTTGGCAAGCAGATTTGTCGTCTGCCCGTGCATGCGAAGTCCGCAGATGCTGCTGCCAATTAGGATCAGTGACAGGATCGTGTGTTTTGACATGTTCATTTTATAACCAAAATGTCAACGAGTGCCAGCGGCAGCGCGACCGCCACGGTGTTTCGATCTGTGTCGTACGTAAAATCGAGGGGACCGTGCGTCAGCGACGTCACCGTTTTGGGCGACTGTGTCACGCCAATGCGCAGCTGCACATCCGGCAATGTCTCGTCACCGGCGTAATTCGCAAGCACGACTGCGATGCCGGCCTCGCTCTCAAGCAGGTCCGCCTCCACCATGGGCACGGAGCAGGTCAGTGGGAGGTTGACACCGATGCGCGACGGGAAATCCGCAATCAAGCGGCGGTAGGTATCGCGGTATCCGGTGTTTATCCGGCCCCATGTGTGCTTTACGGTCCAGCCGTACGAGCAGCCCGCAAGCGTCGGCACGAAATAGGCCGTTCCCTTGCCGTAGCGGTGCTCAATCACGGCCGGCGAGCCATCGTTGAATGTGGCGAGAATATTGGTGTCGGAGGGAGTCGCCACCGTAAAGTTGACTTTCATGCCAATGGCCGCGACCGTTTCGCCGGTGTCCTTGAACGTGATGGTGTCACGCGGTTCATGTCGGGGCAAACCATGGCGCGGGCGGTAATCCTGCAGTTCATCCCGCTCAAAACGGCGATCACGCATGCCGAGTACCGGCAGCAGCACGTCGCAGTCTTGTCCGTACTCGTCTTCCTGCGCGCACAGCGCATCCGTCCACAAACAGCCGCCGCCCTTTACCCACTCGGCGATTCTGGTCTGCGCGCTGCGGCGAAGATTGCGGCAACTGAGGTACGCAATCCGATAGTCGTCAAGACGACCGTTCTCAATCTCAAATTCATCGATGAAATCGATCGGGATCTGTTTGTGCAGCAACCCCAAATAGACGAAATGCCCGTTATACAATGTCGCATCCCGATGCACATCAAAATTGTCGCCAGGGCCCGGGTCCTCCCGCCACATTTCATTGCTGCCGGACCAGATCACCGCGATTTCGGCCTTGCGCGGTTTGCCGGGGAACAGCACGTCTTCCGCCTTCGCCAGCTTTCTCATAAATTTAGAGACGCCTACCACCTGGCTGGGGTTCTGGGACCAATTGTCGTATGAGGCGTAGGCCGGTCCATAGGAGAAAAGATCGATGTCCTTGACGCCCTTACCGACCACCGACGCGAGTTTGCGCTGAATGATGCGTTCGTTCCCCGGCATTACCATTGCCTGAACGCGCAGATCCCGAAGCATGGCGCAGGAGCGATTCAGGTCCGCGAGATAGGCGTTGAGCTGGATTCCGGAAAAGCTCCCTGGCCCCAGCCAGTCCTCGTTGCAGGTGGCCGTGATGCCGCGCTGCCGCACGAATTCCCAGACGTCCGTGCCGCGCATGTCGGTCGCGGCATTGTACCAGGGCTGACCGAAGTTGATTCGGGTCTGAACCCACGGCATACGCTTTTCAACTTCAGCCGTGACGATGCTGTACACTCGGGCACTCGCCCAGGTCCAGTACCGCAGCGACCAGTAATACTGCCGGCAGGCAGCGATGTCGTTGCGGTTAGTCGGCCGCATGAGCGGCAGCGGCATATTGCTCGAACCCCAGGGAATGGCGTGCACGCCAGCCCATGTTGTCTGCCCGAAATCCTGTGGCGAAAGCCCCTGTCGTTGGACAAATTCACGGTACCCCGCATCATGGGCCTCGCCGCCAAAGACGGGGCCGCTGATCTCGTCGCCCAAATCGACAAACTGAATCAGCGGTATCTGTTCCGGATCTTCGTTCTTCAAGCGAATGTACCACCGACCGACGGCGTCCCGGATATTGCGGCGGATATCATCCCAATCGAGAACAGTCATGGTGGGATTGTTCCGGAGCCAATTTGCGAACGTTGGTGATTTGGCCGTGGCGCGGGCGAATTCGGGGGTTGCCAGCATCCGTTCCAGCTCGGCCTTGCCGATCCTCGGCAGCGCATAGTACGAGGATTCGCGATGAGAGTGGTGTGTGCGGACAATGCCGGCGCGCGCGGCGGCTTGACGATCTGGGCCCGCCAACCCGGTATAGCCCAATGCGTTGAAGCCGATCCGCTTGATGGTGTCGATCTCGAGATCGATGTACCGTGGATCGGAAAAGAAGTAGCGATAACCTGACAACTGAGCTTCCACCTGAAAATGCTTCAACGCGATCGGCGGCAGGCCGAGCGATTTCACGTGCCGGTTTCGCTCCATGGCATCGTCGAAGAGCAACCGAAAATCCTGGACAAAGGCGAATGGTCCGGCGTCCTGGCGTGCGAAGAATATGCCGACGACATTTCCTTCGTTTGTTGCGGACAGCGTCTTCAGAATACCGGCTTCCGACGGTGTTGATGCGAAATCGATCTCGGCTGTGATGCGTTCGAAGCGGGTACCGGACAGCGTTTCAAAATGAACGCCGCCGGAAATAACCGGTGGATTTCCGGTTGCCGGGCTGCCGCTGAAGTCACCGCCGGCATTCAAATCGATCCACGGCGAATGGGCGCCGGGCAGCACACCATCACCGGCGAAATAGGTTTGATTGAAGTACTCCTTTGGCCTGGCAACTCGCGTCTTGACGGTCACGCGGTACTTTTCGATGGTGGGCTCAAGAAGCCGCACCCGGAGGTACTGTGAATATTCCTTGATGCGAAAGACCCGGATATCATCAAAACGCACCCGGCCCTCACCGAACACATACAGCCGCAACTCGTGATCCCCGGCGTCACCAGCGGCGCTGCGAAAAATCGCGCCGAGCTCTCGCCACTTGCTTTCGGGCAGCGTTCGCGACGCAGCCCGCTGAGTATCGACCTGCATCGTCGCATTGCTGCCGCCTTCGGTAAGGACCTTTATGGAAATGAAATATCGGCCGCCGGCCGGGACTTGAAAACGCTTGGATAAACAATGCCGTGTTGGGCCCGTCCACTTGTCAATCGTGACCGCCAGGGACCTCGCGCCGTCGAACGCGAGATCATCTTCAGCCATTGTAATTCCGCCCGCCTCACCCGCGCCCGGCCAATCTGTCAGCCCGGATTCAAAACTTGGATTCGGAATCGGCTGCAGGGTTTGCTCGATCAAGGGATTGGGCTCGGCAAAAATACGATCCGCCGACAATCCGATCAGACACAGCAGAAGTATTAAGTGTCTTTTCATGTGGCACGATTTTGGCGCGCAATAAACATGGGGCATGCTAAAGCGAGGCGCGCGCGCGCATTGTCGGCGGCCGCCCGCCAGGCGCCATCGACGACCAGAAACTTTCGCTCGATTTCGGTACTCACGGGTACCGCGCCGGGTCGCGGGGGAATGCTTTGTATCCACTCATGTCGACGATATCGCCAGCGACTGCCCAGGGTGTCCCGCACTCCGCCGGGAGTTGATTTTGGTCGTAGCACGCCTTGAGAGCCTGCCGCAGACCGGTTACCTGCCGGTACTGTTCCGAGTGTTCTTCTTCGAGATTCCCCATTGTGATCAGGTCCGCCGGCCACTGGCAGATGTTCGGCATGGATTCGTGCATGCCGTTGATGCACAGCGTCTGCATGCCGGCCGCCTCGGGACCGCAGACGATGGCACGATTGCCGGCAACAGCGTCCGCGGCAGCGATTAATTTGCAGGTCGAGTCTCCGCAGAGGTCGCTGTAGGTTTCGATGACCTCGCCGTTGTGGTGGGCAACAATTGGGCTGTCGATCTCGTATTGCACTGTGGCATCCTCGAACTCGTAGTGGAAGACCGGTCCGAGATTTTCTTTGTCGTCGGCAGCGTGGGAGGTATAGAACAGGATTTCGACGCCTTCCGTCGTCATGATCCGCGCCGCTGCGGTGTCGAAGCTGGTGATGTCATTGGCTCGATAAAGTTCAGCGCTGACCGTCGCTGGTGTGGCGCTGCGGTCGACCTCCGGACCGATGACGTAAAGGCTGTTGTGCAGGTAGTGTGCCGTGGCATTGTTGGCCGGGCTGTCCAGCACCCAATCGCCGTCTGGCGTGCGCAGTTGACCGGCCCAGCTGGCACGTTCGTAGTACCCGTTGAAACGGCGCCACAGAGCAATTGTCTTCAGGCGTTTTGGTGCCCCGAAACGCCCGGACATTATATCGGCCTTGAGTTGCTGCACTGGCACCGAGAACGATGCCTGGAAGCCGATGGCGACGAAACGGTCGGCGGCGTCGCGGGCGTCGATCATCTGTTGCACCTCCTGCCAGGTGGCGCCCAGTGGTTTTTCGCAGAGAACATGACTGCCGTTTTGTAGAGCAACGGTTGTCTGCTGCAGGTGAAACTGGATCGGCGACGCGATAACTGCCAGCTCGGCGCTGTGCTCGGCGTAAAAGGACTCCAGGTCGTCGAAAACCGGTATGCCTTTCGCCAGCAAGGTGTCATGTGTGCTGCAGCGATCGATGAACGGATCGACGACGCCGGCGAGCGTTATGTTCTCGTGCGCACCGGACAGATATTCTTCCATGTAAAATTCGCCGTAGCCTCCGGCGCCGATCTGGACGATTTGGATTTTTTTCATTTTGCTACTGCAGTTCCTCTTCTAATTGTTGTTGAATTTGACACCGATATTGTCGGCGACCTTCTTCAGCGCTTTGTGGTTACCGTGAATCTGCAGGCCTTCGAGGCAGATTTCTTTCGCCAGTCCTTTTTCGTTGCTGAGCCACAGGGTCCAGGCGAATTTGGCGTAGAAAAGCGGACTGGCGTTGGGATCGACGGCCTTGTAATTGAAGAAAACAGCCTGTAGTCCCGTGCGCGCCCGGGAGACATTTTTTTTCGACCCGTACTCGTACTGTTCATTGGCGATTTTGTTGATCTCGTCCCAGAATCGTTTGCCGTTTTCCGGGTTTACGGCGACTGCTACCGGCATGCCGGTAGCGAGCGCCTCCATCGCCGCAATTATTTCGCCGTCAAGCATCAGCTCGTGCACCAGATCCACATGATTGTGAAGCTGCTTCGGATTTTCTGCAATGCGCTGGCGGTACATGGCAATCGCCGGGTTCGGCAGCTTGACGTGCAAGTTTTCCGACGCTTGCAGGTCGATATCGCGCCTGACGCTTTCGCGCCCCGGCAACTGCAGCATTAGTTGATAAGAACCGGATTCGAGTCTGTCGAATGTAAGGGGCGTGCGGCCGCGCTGTTCACGGTCGAGAAAAACCGTAGCGCCGGTAGGCTGCGAAGTGATCGACAGCGACAGGCCCGGTCGTTTTTGCAGTACAATCTGTACGGGCTCGTCCGGCCAGGTTGTGCTGTCGTAGCTCGCTTCCCAATCGACGTAACCGGATAGCACGGCACGGATATGGACCGTCTGGTCGGGCGCCGGCGCCGGCAGTTCCAGGGGCGTCTGGCCGTGCAGTTCGTCATCGACCCAGATACCGGCTTGTGGGGGCTGCGCCTCGAATTCGAGACTGCCGGGGGGCTGGCTACAGCCTGTCGCCAGTCCTAGAACCAGCATCAGCGCTGGTATAGATCGTATCATATGGCGTCTTTGGTATGGGCGGCTGGTTGATCGCCGGTACTGTTTCCAGATCGGCATTGGTCGAGATACGGAACTGGGCGATCATCATGCCGTTGTCCCAGGTCCACAGCCCGAAGCGCCGACCCTGCAGCGGATTGTCGTCGGTCACGTCGCCGGCCAGTTTGTTGTCGACCCAGAAGCGCAGCCGATTGCCGTGCTTGCGGATCTTGACGTGGAACCAGCGGCGGTGTGTATCGCCGGCTCTCGGCAACTTAACCGCCCCGTTCAAGTTGAGTTCGTTGTCGCGGCGCAGGATAATCGATCCGGCGTTGTCACAGCCGCCGAGCATGAAACTGTAGCCGCTGTTGACGTCCCGGCCGTCAGCTGCCAGGACCGCGTTGAAGTCTGCAATGTATTCGTAGTTGCCACCGCGTTCCTTCTGCATTTTCGGGCCAACGTAAAAATCGAGGGTTACGTTATCACCGTGCTCAGCCTTGTGCCAGTTGCAGGCGACGCCATTGCGCTTGTAACCGGAATAAAAGGACCAGCGCGGATCGCATTGCCAGCGATTGGTAACTTTCCAGTCGCCCGCTACCGCCGACCAGTCGACCGGTGCGGTTCGGAACGAGTAGCTCGCAACGTTGGCAGCGCCAATTACTACCGTGTCCACCCAGGACTTGTCCTGACTGCTGGTGCGATGCCCGACGCGGCACAAATCCGCAAGAGATTCGGGTGCATCGAAGTGCTGCCACAACTCGCCGTCGATCCAGGCCAGGATCTTACCGCTGCGTCGCTCCAGCTGCATCGATTCCGGTAGGGCATCCTTTTTGAAAGTTATTGCCGAGGTCATATTGCCCGAGCGGATTTCGACATACACATCATCCTCTGATTTTGGGGCGATCTTTAACTCGATCTGATCAGCTTTGCCAGCCGTTGTCTCTCCAGCTAACAACAACGCAAATGAATGCGCTTTGAGCTCTGCATGCCAGGGCCGCAGATCCTGTTCGATACTGACGGCACTCCAGAAATCCGACTGGTGCCAGTGGATTGCATCTCTTTTGCCCGTGGCCGACAACCAATCCGTCGTCGTTTTGCTCCACCCCGGCATTGCCTTCTCGTGCTCAAATACCCGGACGCGATTCTCGATTGCCGGCAACTGCGTCGCTGCCGCCACGGAATATCGGATGACGTTACCGTCTACACCTGCAGTGCCGGGAGCAGTGATCTCGCCGCACTTGCCGAACGCCACGATCCGGTCGTTGATGCTGCACCAAGCGTCCCCGTCGAGGACGTGCAAGGCCAGATCGAAGGGGCCACGCGGCGGCGCCTCGACAGTTACGGACTCCGCCGCCGTGCCGCCGACGCCGACCTGCAGATTGCCCGCCGCGTCGGCTTTCAATGTCGCCGTGATCGCGTCGCCGAGGTCGTTGCGGCGCGCGTACAGACTCACCCCGTCGCCGATCGACTCGACCCGGGCCGTCACCGAGACATTGGCCAGCACCAAAGCGCGCAGCGCCGGATCGTTTTGCGCAGCATCCATATCCAGACGCGTCACCGGCCGCACGGACGCATCGTCGAACCTGACAGAACCGGCGTGCTTGGTCGAAATGCCGACAGCGCCGCCGATCAACGGCACCGGGTCGACGACTGACATGAGCGGCATGTCATCGTGCCAGACATTGAGATGTCCGTGAAACTGCGAAACCCGTAACACTGTCCACTGATTGGCGATGCCGGTGACGTCGACGTGGCCGAGCACGGTGATCTGTTCGCCGTCGCGCCGTGTGAGGGTTAGCGTGTCGATGCTTGTACCCGGTTCAAACTCAAGCCGGTACTCAGCCGCCTCGGTATAGCAGAGCAGCAGCCCGAATGGCACGACACCCTCTGTGTGCACGGCACAAGAAAACTCGTAGTTGCGCCAGAACGGGTAGCCTGCGGTGATGACGCCTTGTGCTGCTTTGCTGGTGAGCGAGAAAGGATTGGCACTGCGCGTCGGATTGTTCAGCGCAACCACGCCCCAGCGACCCTCGCGGACAGTCCACTCACCGAGGTCGTTCTCGGTGTGCATGAAGTCTTCGTCGAAGAATACGGGACCGGTTTTCTGAAAAATCGTCTCGCCGACCAAGGCTGGTGAGTCCTGCTGCTGCTGGCCCCATGACCAGCTGCCCGAACGCCATTTCTGCAACGGCAACGGTGCGACGATGAGCCGTTGGCCGTCAACGAAAATCGACAGCAGCCCGGTTTCCACGGTCGCCGATATCGTGGTGTCCGCAGTCAGGGAGATTGCGGACTCCACAAGTTTTTCGCGCTGATCCTTGCCGGTGATCAGCCAGACATTACAGCGGCCGGATTCGATCGATGTATCAACCAGCGCGGTGGTGCCGGCGAGGCGGAACCTGAGCGCCTCGTCGTCGCTGGCATTGCGTGCGATTTGCGTGGACCAAATGAAACTGTTTGGCAGCCGCTCGCGCGCGTCGAGCGCTTGCCAGGACATCGCAGCATTGTTTTTTGGGGCTCGGCCGCAGCCCGCAGCGAACAGGATCAGTATAAGAGCGGCGAGCGTGGGCTTAATAGTGATGCGATACCGGTACGGCGTCGACCACGATGCCGCTGGTTTTGTGGACGATGGTGACATGAACCTGCTGGGCTTGGACGGGTTTCTCGAGAGTGACCGTGTGCGAGTCGCTGGCCGGGATTTTGACATACATCCCGTGCTCGATGCGTTCGCCACTGGGCGTGACGACAACTACGGAGCGCAAGCGGATATACCTGCTGTAGCCACCTTTGTTGGTGACGCGTACCTGGGCGATCTGCCATGGCACATCGACGATGAATTGGGCGGTCTCCGATTCCATGAAATCGGTTTCGCCGATGTGAATGCGTTCCGGGGGCTCAATCAGAACCTGCTCGACTTGCTCCACTATCGCTTCACGGCGTCGCGGTCGCTGAATCAACCCGGCACGCCGCAGCGTCCAGCTCATCTGCCGTATAGAGTCCGACAAGTCGCCCAGGTCTGCTTCGACATCGCCGGCAATGCCCCAGTTACATTGGTTCTGTGCTGCTGTGGCGAGACTGTCGTCGACGGTTTTGAAGTTGCCCACAACTTCGCCAAAAGCAGCTGGTATGGCGTTGCGTGCCGTGTCGACCGCGCCGCTGGCGATCGTTGCCAGTGTGGCGGTAGAGGCGGCTAGACGCTGGATTTCGAACAGCGTGCCGATTTCGTCCTCGAGGTCCGGCCGGTCGTCCCAGTACCCGGCAGGCGCGCGATAGATGCAGCGGTCTACTGCATCGGAGAGATTGGAACCATAGTGCTCGATCGTGCGTGCCTGGTCGCGGAGATCCTGGTCGTGATCGGCCCGTGCAGCCACCGTCAGAGACATCATGACAATAGCCACACTCAGCATGCAGCGCTTCATAATATTGGTTCCACGTAAGTTTAGATATTGTTGCCCGGGTCAGTTCCCCGGCGGCAGGATCTGATACTCTTTTACAACTTCTTCGCAGCGCCGCATCAGCGCCTCAGTTTTACCGACAAAGAAATGGTGGCTCAGCAGCAGCGGGATCGCGACAATCAGACCGAAGCAGGTGGTCAGCAGCGCCTTGCCGATACCGCGCGCCAGCTCGGATGTGTTGACGCCCATCGACGACTGGCCAGCGACCACTTCGAACGCTTCGATAATGCCGATGACTGTGCCGAGCAACCCCAGCAGCGGTGTGACGCTGGCGATGATGCCCAGAGGCCGCGCCGCCTGTTTGAGCCGCCACAGACTGTCGTCGACCTCCTCGGCGATGGCGTCGCGGATTTCATCGGTCGTGCCGTTGCGCCAGACATGGCCGGCCTTCAACGCGCGGTTGACGACGACGCGGTTGTTCTCGATGAGGTCGTTGAGCGGCAGGTCTTTGTCATGCGCGACGAGCTGTGCCTCAGTGCGCCGTGGCAGAATGGCGCTGCGCCGGGTACGGAAGGCGACATCGAGCATGAACATAAGGCCGACAATCGATGCACCGAGGATGACATACATCACGGTGCCGCCCTTCTCGATAGTTTCCCACACCGAGTTCCCAAGCACGCCGCTGGTGGACGCCGTCTCGGGATCCTGCGCCATCAGCATGAGCGGAGACATGCTGCCGATCAGGAGCGCCGCGGTCAGGAAACGAAAATTTCCGGCGGGATGTGTCACGGGTTTGTAATCTCGGGTTTCGCGAACAAGGCTTCGGCTTTCTGCCGCCATGCACTGTCGCCGTAACTGGTGCGCATTTTCTTCATATAGGTGTCGGCCCGGGCGACATTGTTGTCGCCGGCCTTGATGAAGGCGTCGATGGCGTGATACAGCGATTTCGGCGACAGGTCGCCATAGTCGTACAGGGTTTCGACGCGGAGAAAGGCGTTGCCGGCCTTTTTGAATGCGCCTTGGGAGTAATGGATGGTGCCGATGTTGAACAGCGAACGTGCCGCCTCGATCGTGTCGGTCATGCCCTTGGTCTTTTTGAACTGCTCGAGGGCTTTATCGTAGATGCCGGCACCTTTGTAGGCCAGGCCCAGGCGGAACGGTACGAGGTACGCCTTCTGTGACTTCGGGTATCTTATCTCCATTTGCTGACACATCTCAATGAGCGGCTGCCAGTCGCTGATCTCGATGAGCACGGTGCAATAGAGATGCATGAGCTCCTCGGCGAGGGTCGGGTCAGCACCTTCGACAGCGCTTTGAAGGATCTCGCGTGCCTCGGCCTGCTTCCCCTGGCGATGCAGCGCTTCACCGAGACGGATGGCAGAGTCGGTGACGAATTCGCTGATCGGGAAACGGTCGATCACGGCTTTGAAATGCGGTGCACTACCGTCGATGTCGTCAAGGCGCCGGTGGCACCAGCCCATCATGTAGCAGGCGCGTTCGCCGCGGTTCGATTCTAGATCGACAAGCCGCGAAAAGAATATTCTGGCTTCGTCGTAGCGTTCCTGTTCGTAGGCGATCTCGCCCCGCTGCAGAACGGCGTCCTGCACCAGGCTCTTGCTGAAGTCTCCGGATTCGACTTTGGCAAAGGCCACATCGGCCTGGGGCAGCTTGCTCTGTTTCTTGTAACACCACGCCAACCCGTAGATGATGGATTCCCGCATCTCCTCCGTCAGCTCTTTGTCCGCCAGCGCCTGGTACTTGCTGACGGCATCGTCGATCTGCCCCTCCGCGAAGCTGACTTCGGCAGCTTTGAGAAGCATGATGTCGCCGAACTCGCCGTCCGGGAATTCGCTGCGGTAGTTGTTGATCAGCGTCGTCAGGTTGTCGCCGTCGTAGAGAAAGGCGAGACGCTGAAAGGCTTTGTCGACGTGCTTGTCCTTTTGCCCGAACGCCACAAGCTGTTCGTAGAATGGGATGGCGTCGGCGGGTTGCTCGAGATTCTCGTGGCAGCGGCCGCACATGTACAGTGCCTCACTACGGAACTCGTTGTCGGCGCTCGTCAGACGGGCGAACTGCTCGATACTGGCCTGGTATTGTCCGAGTTCGAACAGCGTCCAGCCGAGGCGGTAAATCACTTTCGGGTTGCCGGCGTCGGCCAGCTCCTGCAGGTGCGGCAAGGCGCGCTTGTACTGTTTGAGCCGGTACAGGTATTCGCCTATTGCGAAGTTCGCATGGCCGCGCAGTTTAGTCGTGGGATATTTCTCGAGCAGCTCGCTGATCGAGGCGACGGCACCTTCGAAATCTTTTGTGCGCTGCTGGGCGAGGGCGCGGGAATACAGGGCGTTTTCCGCATACTTCGATTCCGGATAGTTTTCTACCAGGCGCGTGAACCACGGCAGTGCCTGTTCCGGCTGGTCTTGTGCGACCAGGGCTTCGGCCATCGTGTAGATCAGGCTGCTGACCTTTTCTTTTTCCAGCCCGCCGTTTTCGAGCAGGGCATTGATCAGCGTTTTTGCCTCGTCGAACTGCTTTGTCTCGAAAAGCGACATGGCAAGCCAGAACTGCAGGTCCTGCGCTTCCTGGCAATCGGGCCGGTCTTTCTGCACACGCCGGAAGGTGCCAATTGCCCCTTCGAATTCCTTGAGCTTGTAGAGTGCGATGGCGGCATTGTACAGCACCGCGGCGTATTGCTTGCTGTGCGGATACTTGTTGGCGAATTCGATAGACTTGGCGGCTGCTTTTTCGGGGTCGTCGCGGTTGAACAGGCTCCAGATCAGCCGGATCATCGCCTCTTCGCCATCGGGATTGTCGGCGACGACAGGCTTGAGCCAGCGATCGGCGTCGTCCGTCTGGCCGAGCGCCATCAGGGCGTCGAAGCCGGAAAGCCGGGCTTTGGATACAAACTCATGGTTGGGATAGTCCTGGATGAAGTCCTCGAAGACCTCGACCGCTTCCTCGTAACGCTGGAGCTCGTTGAGCGTCCAGCCGTAAAGATAAGAAATGCCCGGACGATGCTCCGAGCCCTTGAACGCTTCGAGAAATTCGCCGTAGACCTTTGCGGCGGCCGCGTAGTTTTTTGTCTCGCACAAGGACTCGCCGTCGAGCACCATGGATAATTCCCGAACCTCGCCTTTCCCCTTGGCGGCGACGGCGAAGGCCTGGTGGGCGGCTTCGAAGTTTTTCAGCTCCATGTGGCTGCGGCCCAGATAGTGACTGCCGCGCGCCGCTTCCGGGGCGTCCGGGAATTTCTCCAGGGCCGCGTTTTCTGCCTTGATCGTCGCCTCATAGTCTTCGAGCCGGAACTGACACTCGCCGATGCGGAAATAGGCAGTGGCGATACGGTCGTCGCCAGGATGGTTTTCGATGAATTCCGCGAAGGCGTCAATAGCCCCGAAGTAGTCGTCGAAAGCAAGCTGGCCCTGCGCAAAATTGAAATCTTCCGTGGCGTCTGCCAGCGAGGACAGCGGCACGGCGAGGCAAAACAGAATGGCGAGAAGGGCGCGGCGGGTCATAGGCGGTCTCCCGGTTCACAGCCGGCATCGTTTACAGTTTTGGATGTTCGGACGCGGCTCGAGGTTCCAGGAATGAGTCAATTTAGAAAGATATTACCAGCGCTCCGATTGTCAACTGACGCAGTAGTCGTGCCGGAACGGCAATTTCTGCGCCAGCGCCGAAAGACGATCACAGGGTTTTTGGCCCGGCACTCCGTAAGTAGACCAAAACCGTACTAAACAGTATATTGTAACTATTTACAAAGGAACCATGCAACTGGGACGGTTGTCTTTTTCACATGTGCCCACACCGAACATTGCAAATGGCTTGTCTGACCCTGGCGCTGAGCCTGCTGACGGCGCCTGCCCAGACCCCGGAGAACAACGCTGCTGCCGATCCGGCATTGCCGCCGGCTGCCGACGAGTCGACCGAGGTCACCACGATACCGATCCGCAAGTACGGGCCGAAAGACGTCAAGATTGCCCAGCTGATTCAAGGCCAACCCCTGCGTCGGGCCTATCCCTACGCCGTCGCGACGCTGTTGCAGTCGCTCAATGAACGCACGACTGTCAAGATAGAAACACAACCGACGATCATTTCCTCGTTCGAAGACCCGCAGATTTTCAACTTTCCGCTCATTTATGTCAATGCTGCGGATCGACACGACTGGTTGTTCTCGCCCGCGGAAGCCGACAATCTGCGTAAGTATCTCGAGCGCGGAGGGTTCCTGTATATCGACGCCGGCATCAACGCCGAATTTCTGCGCGGCAGTGTGTCCGCCGGGCAACACCACAGTTTCGCTGACTGGGACGCGTCACCGGAGTTGAAAGAGGCGTTCAAAGAAGTGTTCCCGGAAAAGGAATTCGAACCGCTTAACCGCAAGCATCCGATCTTCCGCTCATTCTATGAGGGACTGCCCGATGCATCGGGACTGCCCGATACGGTGCGTCAATTCGTCGTCAACGAGAAATGGCCGGAAGGTTCGTATTCGACTGTCGCGATGATCGTCAAGGACCGGATTGCGGTGATCGCAACACCCGTTGTCTCGATGGGTTGGGGCAAGAATGCGGTTGGCAACTGGTCGTCGACTATTCGGTTCCGCATTCGCGAAGCGCCGCCGGACCTCAACAGTATTCTGCCTACCGCCATCGTCACTGGTCCGAAGTACCCGGTCACCCGGGAGGATGGACGCCAGGACTGGGTGTTCTGCCAAGGCGATACACTGCCGGCCTGGGTCGAGGAGGCCAATTCCAACTGGCGCGTTTTCCGCTACTACCCCGGGTTGCAGATCAGCGAGTACGCGCATGTCTTTTACACGCGGCTGGGAATTAATTTTGTCGCCTATGCACTGACACACTAACACAAAACCTGGCAAGGAAAACACTTATGTCATCAGGCACAACACTACCTGAAGGCGCTGTGGCTACGGCGGCCGACGGCGCCGCCATTGTCGCGCGTATCAAGGAAGCTCGCGATCGCATCAAAAACGAGCTGGAGAAAGCCATCGTCGGGCAGCACGAAATTATCGACGAAATCATTATTGCCATGCTGACACGCGGCCATTGCCTGATGACCGGTGTCCCCGGTCTCGGCAAGACGCTGCTGGTCAAGAGCATTGCCCGCATTTTTTCGCTGACGTTCAAGCGCGTCCAATTCACCCCCGACCTTATGCCGGCCGACATCTACGGCACCGAAGTCGTCGAGGAGGACAAAGCGACAGGCAAGCGTTCGTTCAACTTCGTCAAGGGCCCGATCTTCGCCAATATCGTCCTGGCAGACGAGATCAACCGCACACCACCGAAGACTCAGGCCGCCTTGCTCGAGGCTATGGAAGAGCGCCAGGTCACCGCCGCCGGGCACACGCACAAGCTTGACTCGCCGTTCTTCGTACTGGCGACGCAGAATCCGATCGAGCTGGAAGGTACGTACCCGTTGCCCGAGGCGCAGATGGACCGCTTCATCTTCAACGTCGTTCTGTCGTACCTGAGCAGGGCGGACGAAGAGGAAATGGTCGTACGCACGACCAACCCGCAGGAGCCGCAGCTCGAGAAGATGTTCAACGGCGAAGAGATCATCGAGATTCAGGAGATGGTGCGCGAGGTGCCGGTGTCTTCGAACGTTGTGTCTTACGCTGTCCGGCTGGTGACCGCTACGCGGCCCGGTGACGACGCCCCCGGGCACGTGACGGAGATGGTCAAGTGGGGTGCCGGCAGTCGCGCTTCCCAGGCCCTGGTGTTGGCCGGCAAGGCCCGTGCCCTGCTCAACGGCCGATACAACGTCGCCATCGAAGACATCCGGGCTTTGGCGTTGCCGGTCCTGCGACACCGCATCATCACCAATTTCCATGCCGACGCCGAAGGCGTCACCCCGGAGAACATCATCCCCCGGCTCCTCGACGAGATTTCCGAGTAGCCCCGGCCGTTGCACTTTGCTGGAGCAGCCGGGCCTGGATTGCGTGGGGTCCTCGCAGTAGCGTGCTGCTTGGCGAGCGGCACGCTAACTTCAATGCAGGTCTTACCAGGATGGGTAGAACCATGTGGACAGAGAAAATGACACGGTCTGCGTGTTCCCACCATGGCAGTTGTGCCTGCTCGCAGTAAAAGCCGCTGGGAACTGACCAACTGTTCGGTGTCGGTCACATCACGCCTGACCAAGTGACCGAGGCCCCTAAAATCTGCTTGTTGTTGAAGACATTATGATAATTCGCCGGTGCTGTTTGCAGGTTGCTTCCGGCGTCGTATGCTTATCAGCATGATCAAGATTCCCGTTGATGACGATGTGGATGAGGCCGGCAGCGAACCCGACGCCCAGTTGACCGATCGTGTGGCCGCCTTTTTCGGTGACGACACGCCGCTGCAGCAATCCGCGGCGGTTGGTGGGCGGCCCTATGAGGAGCGGCCACAGCAGAAGGCAATGGCGCTGGCGATCGCCGACTGCATGGACGCCGGAGATCATCTCTGCGTGGAGGCTCCGACGGGTGTCGGCAAAAGCTTTGCTTACCTGGTCCCGGCGATCTACCTGGCCACGGCGACCGGCAAGGCAGTGGTCATCTCGACCCAAACGATCGCGCTGCAGGAGCAATTGATGCAGCGCGATATCCCGGTGCTGCAGAATCTGATCGAGCGGCCGTTCTCCGCGGCGCTGGCGAAGGGGCGTGAGAATTACATCTGCGGCCACCGGCTGATGAAGACTTGTGATCGACACCAGGAATATCTGCCGTCGATGGACCTGCTGCCGGAGGTCGAGCGTATCCGCAAGTGGTACAATGACACAAAGGAAGGGTCACGCTCGGATCTGTCATTCAACCCGGGGCGCCAGACCTGGTCGGCGGTGTGCAGCGAACCGGGCATCTGCCCGCATGAAGCCGATGGCGACACCCAGACCTGCCACTTCCTGAGGGCGCGACGTAAACTCTTTCGTGCGAATATCATTGTCACGAATCACGCGCTGTTTTCCATTGACCTGATGATGCGCGAGGAAAGTAACGGCGAGCAAAGCATTCTGCCCGACTATGTCGCCGTGATTATCGACGAAGCACACACGTTTCGAGACGTGGCGTCGTCGCACCTGGGCATTCACGTCTCGACATATGCAGTCACGGCATTGCTCAACCGCCTGTACAATCCGCATTCCGGTCGTGGCATGCTGTCCGGCCTGGAGGCCGCCGAGGCACAAGCGGCAACGGTTGAGGCGCGGACCGCGGCCGACCGGTTCTTCGCGTTGATTGTTGACTGGGTCGGCCAGCACTCGGAGCATCCGGTGACCTATGACACACCGGGTCACATCCCGAACCAATTGCAGCGGCCTTGGGAGAACCTGGCACAGTGCCTGAAGGAAATCATCGATGACGAAAGCATCGACGCGAACCTCGTGCTGGAGTTGCAGGCGCTGCGCACGCGGCTGCGTGACACGTGCGACCGCATATCGGCATTCCTCAACATGGAACGCCAGCAGTGTGTCTACTGGATCGAGCTGCTCGGACATCAGAAACAACACTTGGCCTTTAACTGCGTGCCGATTGATATCAGCGAGACGTTGCGCGAGATCATGTTCAATCGCAACTTTGCAGTGGTGATGACGAGCGCTACCCTGGCAGTGAAACATCGACTGGATTATTTCCTGCAGTATGTCGGTGGCGAGAGTTTGCGGCAACTGGTACTGGATTCGCCGTTTGACTTCAAGGAACAGCTCGATTTGTACGTGCCGTTCAACAGTATGCCGGACCCGAAGGACACCGAGAATTACATCCCCGCCGCGAGCGAGCAGATTCAACATTTCATCCGACAGACCGAAGGCAAGGCGTTCGTTCTGTTCACCAGCTACAGCATGATGAATACGATTGCGGAATCGCTCGAGAGCTTTTTTGCCGCCAGCCGCATCCGTCTGCTGGTGCAGGGGCGCGACCTGCAGCGCACCCAGATGCTCGAACAGTTTCGAGACGATATCAATTCCGTGATCTTCGGCACCGACAGTTTTTGGATGGGTGTAGACGTGCCGGGCGAGGCGCTCAGCAACGTTATCATCGTCAAGTTGCCCTTTCAGGTGCCGACTCATCCGTTGACCGCCGCGCGCAAGGCGCATATTGAGATGGCCGGCGGCAATGCCTTCCGCGACTATTTTCTGCCCGAAGCAGTGCTGAAATTCCGCCAGGGTATCGGCCGGCTCATCCGCAGCCGCGAAGACAGCGGCATCGTCGTGGTGCTGGATTCGCGAATCGTAAGGACCAATTACGGCAGTATATTCCTCGAATCCATCCCCGACTGCCGGCGCCATATCTTCTGATGCGGATGAACAAGACACAGAATATCACAGGCCATGCCAGCAAAATTCAGATCCGGGAACGCGAGCAGCGCCTCGGGCAGCGTGGCGTGACGGTCTGGTTCACCGGGCTTTCGGCCTCCGGAAAATCGACGATTGCCGGCGCGCTCGAACGCCGATTGTTCGATGACGGGCACCTGGTCTACTGGCTCGACGGCGACAATGTTCGCACGGGCATCAACGCCGACCTCGGCTTTTCTGCCGAAGATCGCACTGAGAACATCCGTCGGATCGCGGAAGCGGCACGTCTGTTCAACGACGCCGGACTGCTGGTGGTTGCGGCATTCATTTCGCCCAGTTCGGTAGACCGCATGAACGCCTGCAAATTGATCGGCGACGACCGTTTCTACGAGGTCTACCTGGACGCTCCTCTCGAAGTGTGCGAGGCGCGGGATCCAAAGGGACTGTACCGTAAGGCCCGCCAAGGTATCATCCCGGAATTCACCGGCATTTCGGCGCCGTACGAGGCGCCCGTGGCGCCCGCATTGACGTTAAATACCGCAACAAAAAGCATTAACGAATGCGTCGAAGCATTAATGTCGCTGCTGACCGACGCGGGTGCCCTGGCTACATGACTTGGTTCAAGCAAAAATAGCTATTAAATTTTTGGCATACATGTTGATATTTTTGTATGAATCGCGATATTTCCCCATGTTCACGTCACTTCGGCGCTAATTCGGAGGATGAAATTTTGTCAGTGAGAGGCTTTTTTCATCTACTGGTCATCGCGGCTGTCAGTCTGTGGAGTGTGTACATGCTGTTGCCAGCTTACACCACCTACAACCAGACCAGCCAACGCCTGCGGGAGGTCGAGCAGGACCTTCTGGCGGAACAGCAGACCAAGGAAAAGCTGCAGGACGAGATTCATCGACTGCAAGTCGATCCGCATGCCGTCGAACGGGTGGCCCGCGAGAAACTCGGCTGGAGCCGAGAGGGCGAGATCATCTACGACTTCAGCGAAATCGACGAAGACTGACCGCAGCGGTTATCACTTCTTCTGATTCAAGGTCTGCGTGAACACCTTCCGCACCAGTAGCCGCACATAACCGCTGATCGTTGAAACGATGCGCATTTTACTCTTGCCCGAGCGGCTGCTGCTGTCCAGTACCATCGGTACTTCCTCGATTACTTGGTCGCAGTAGTTGAGTTTCGCGAGCAACTCGACCATGCATTCGAAACCGCCGCTGCTCAACAGCGGTTCGCCGTAGGCCGCACGCACCGCCTGCAGGCTGCTGACCCGATAGGCTCGATAGAACGAACTGAGCGTCGCAATGGCGTTGAGGTCGAAGGCGTATTTTGCCAGACCGTTGGCGACGTGGCTGAGGATCAAACGCCACCACGTGACATTGGCGATGCCGCCGCGATGGTGGTAGCACGAGGCCAGCACCACGTCCGCGCCCTGGTGGATCTCACCAATCATTTCCTTCAGGATGGATGGATCGCTCGTGTTGTCCCCTTCCAGAGTCACGATCACGTCCCCCGTGTCGCAATGCGTCAGCAGGTGGTTGAAGCCGGTGTTGAAGGCGGCGCTCACCCCGGCATTCGCAGCGTGATCCAGCACGGTGATGGGAAACATCTTTGCCATCTCGTCGAGCACCGCGCGGGTGTCGTCGGTACTGCCGTCATTGACGAAAACGAACTGCGGCTGTGCCTTCGACAAGCTTTCGGCACAGCCGGTGACCTGGCGGATCAGCCGCCTGAGGTTGTCGGCCTCATTGTACACCGGGATCAGGAAGAACAATCGCATCTCGCGGCGCCCTAATTCCGTGTCTGTACCCTGGTCAACACTGAAGGGGATCTGCGTGGCCACGCTCTCAAGGGTCCGCTTCAGACCGTCCCGGAGATTGACGCGGGGCTCGTAACCGAGCAGTTCGCGGGCCCGTGAAATGTCCGGCTGCCGCCGCATACAATCCTCGTAGCGGCCGAACGATTCGTATGGAATCAAGTCGATCTGCGGCTGATCGTTCTGAACGGTCGACCACACTGCTGCTGCAAGTTCACGGATTGAGACCTCTTCGGTGCCGCCTATGTTCAAGATCTCGCCGTCGATCTCGGGCTTGTCCAGAAGTGTCACGATCGGATCGACATAATCGGAGATGTATGTGAAGCTTCGGGTCTGCGTGCCATCGCCGTGCACCGGGATCGGCGTGCGATTCACCGCTGCTTTGAGGAACACCGGAACCGGGCCGCCCCACCAGCTCAGATTCATGTGCGGCCCGTAGCCTCCGAAGAAACGCAGGATGACGACCGGCAGATTATAACGCTCGTGATAGGCGAGCAGCAGGTGCTCTTCGTAGAGCTTGGACACGGCATATGCCCAGCGGCGGACGTGGCTGCTGCCGAGCACTATGTCGCTGTCTTCGGTGAACGGCACGTCCGGGTTCTTTCCGTAGACGTCGGCGGTCGACGCGGCGATTATGCGGACCTGGTTGCGGCGTGCCAGCTCCATGAGGCAGTGGCTGCCCTGGCCATTGATCAGCAGTGTGTCGAGCGCGTCGCTGTAACGCGGAATCTTGAAGGCCGCCAGATGGACCATCTGCGAGATGCCCTGCATCGCAGTTTCCATGGCGGCTTCATCGCGAATATCGGCCTTGATGAAATCGAAAGCTCGATGGTCGATGAAATCACGCATATTGCGGCGCGAACCGTACGACAGATTGTCGACACCAACGACACTGTAGCCGGCATCGAGCAGGCGAGGTGCAAGATTGGCGCCGATGAAGCCGGCGACGCCCGTAATCAGAATTTTCTGTCGGCTCACAGCTGGTCGACAATCGTTTCGATGCGGCGCGCGTATTCGACATAGATATCCGTTGCCGCGATGTCATCGACGACGTCGATACCGGCGTGAATCTGCGCCGCCAGGTGCGGTTCGATAGAGATCCAGTCGCCATAGCCGCGAGCCTGTAGGTCGGCCAGGATGCGGGTCTGCACAGGGTCATCGTCGGGATAGCAGGTAACCCATTTGCCGTCGCCACCAGGGCGGGCGGCCTTGATGTGGATGTGGACGACATGATCTTTGCACCCTTCCCAGAATCGCCAAGTTGCCTCGTTGTCGCCATCGTGCAGGGAGTTATTGCCAGTGTCGAAGGTCAATGTCAACGCCGGGCTGTTGACGGCCTCGAGCATCTCCATCGTCTGGTCGGGGCCGATGCAGCCGTAGCCGTTGCAGTTCTCATGTGCCAGCAGAATGCCGCCGTCCTCGGCGATCGCCGCCAGCTCGCGCAGCCGGCGGAACACTTCCGCTTTCCAGTCGGCCTCGGGCCATGGATTGTCGTTCGGTTGCGGGTACGACATGATGCGCAGCAGTTTGACTCCCTGCTTCTGCATGCGCGGGATGGTGGCGTGCAGCTCATCCAGGTCGACCTGGAAATCCGTCGTGATCGGTCGCGCCCAATTGGCGATGGAGCCGCCGAAGCCGGCGATTTCGATGCCGGCATCGCCGAGTTGCTGCATGGCGGCGTCAAAGTCAGCGTCCGACAGGGCGCTGTAATGCACGTCACCGACGAGCCGCAGCTCGATGCTGCGCCAGCCCGCCGCCTGTGTCGCGGCTATCTGACCGCCGATACTTTTCGAAGCTTCGTCCGCAAACCCGGTGTAGCGAAAGGCCATGGTGTTACTCCCGAACAGTCATTGACTAAGGAAAGACATTGTGAAGGTCGCAAGTATACCACGGAACCTCGGGCAGACAAACTGCGGTAGATTCTTGCATTCGTCCGGTGCCCAACTATTATCACCAGCGTCTGTACCACCCGTGATCCGGCAACGATACGGATCGCGGAACAACCAGTATGCGACACTTGCCGACCGCCGGCTTAATCCGCGATGATCAACACGACGAGCCTTTTCCTCGCCTGGCGCTATCTCAAGCCGAAGGGCACGTTCATTTCATGGTTCATTCCGCTGCTCGCGGTCCTCGGGCCGATTGTCGGCGTCGCTGTCCTGATCGTCGTGATCGCTGTCATGGCCGGTTTCAGTCGTGACTATCGCGAAGCCATGTTCCGGTTCCAGGCGCATCTCGAGCTGATGATGCCCGACGAAGAACCGATTCACGACGCCGACACCTACGTCGAGCGGCTTCACGCTCTCGGATTCAAGGCCGCACCCGAAGCCAATGGCCCCGCCTTTGTCCAGACCCGGCGCCGCCTCGCAGCGAAGATGATTCGTGGCATCGACCCGGCCACCGAGCAGCATGTCTCCAAACTCAAGGAGAGCATCATCAGGGGCAAGTACGAGATCGAGGAAGACGAAGTGCTGATCGGCAATTTCCTGGCTATGGATTTCAATCTCCGGATCGGCGACAAGATCATCGTGCACCCGACCGGCGCCCTGCGAGAGTGGATCAAATTTGACGAAAACGATGAAATCGTCATCGAGGACCCCGGCAAGGTCTATTCCCCCGAGGAACTCACCGTTGCCGGCATCTATTCCATCGGCATGCACCTGTATGACAACGAGATCATCGTCACTCACATCGACAAAGCAAACGAGGTCTTCCGCTCTGAATGGGGTGATGCGACTGTCATCAAGATCTGGACGGACGATCCGGAACGCGTGCACGAGGTGCGCAAAACGATTGGCGAGGACGGCGGCTTCGGCGGACTCGCGGCGGTCACCTGGATGGAGAAGAACGCCGAGTTTTTCCGTGCCCTGGCAGTGGAGAAGAATCTGCAGTTTTTCGTGCTGGTTTTCATCGTCATTGTCTCGTCGTTCAGCATCGCTGCGACGCTGATCACCATCGTCATTCAGAAAACCCGCGAGATCGGCGTGCTCAAGGCGCTGGGGGCGACGCAGCGGACGATCCTGTCGGTGTTCCTCCTGCAGGGCGCCATCGTTGGGTTGGCAGGCGTCGGGCTCGGCACCGTCGTCGGCCTTTTGGTCGTCAACTATCGCGGCCGGATCCAGGAATTCATCGAGTGGGCCTTCAATATCTCCGTGTTCCCGCCGGAACTTTATATGCTTACGGTCATCCCGGCGCATATCAGCAAGAGGGATATCATAATAATCGACGCCATCTCGTTCGTGATCTGTGTGCTCGGTGCACTTATACCGGCGATCTATGCGGTGAGTTTGCAGCCCACCCGAGCCTTGCAACACGATTCCTGAAATGCCCGAACCCGCCCTCCAACTTATTTCTCTGGCCAAGCGCTACACGCTTAAAACGCATGTCATCGACGTGCTGTGCGGTGCCGAGCTTGCCGTTGAACCCGGCACGTGGGTCGCGGTTACCGGCAAGTCCGGTTGCGGCAAGAGCACGTTGCTGCATCTTGCCGGGGCTCTCGACAGCCCAGACTGCGGAAAGGTCGTTTGCTTCGGGCAAACCGTTTCAGACATGCGCGCCGACCGCAGCGCCGTGTTCAGGCAGAAGCACATCGGCTTCGTCTTCCAGTCCTACCAGTTGATGCCCGGACTCAACGCCCTGGAAAATGTCGCGCTTGCCAGCCGCCTCGTCGGCAATTCGAAACGCGCCGCGACAGCACGCGCCCGCGATCTTCTCATACAGGTCGATCTGCAGGACCGCGCGCACCATTTTCCGGCCGAACTCTCCGGCGGCGAACAGCAGCGCATCGCTATCGCCCGGGCGCTGATGAATGACCCCGATATCATCCTGGCAGACGAACCCACCGGCAATCTCGACCCGGACACGTCTGAGGATATCATGCGCATTCTCGCCGGACTGCGCGACAACGACGGCAAGACCATCGTCATGGTCACCCACGACATGTCACTCACCGTCCGCGCCAATCAGGTCTTTGTTCTCGAGGGCGGCCAACTGCATCCGCCTGTCGACGGTGAGCATGACGGCAGTCAGGCCTGATCCCACGCCGTGGCTTCGGCCATTTTTTGCTTGACCAATTGTTTGCAGGCTGCCAAACCGTCGTTGTCCAGTTCCGGGGCGATGCGGATCGGGCTGCCGATCACCAACCGGGTACGAGTGAATGGCTTCGGGATCTGCGTCCCGTCCCAGTTGTTCAGCTCCCAGTGACTGCGGGTGTTCACCGCAACTGGACGAATCGGCACCTGCGCTCGGCTGGCCAGCCAGCAGATGCCGTCCTGCACTTCGTAGCGCGGCCCGCGCGGTCCGTCGGGTGTCAACCCCAGCACGCCGCCATCGATCAGAAACCGCTGCATGTCTCGCAGAGATTCGGCGCCGCCGCGACTGCTCGAGCCGCGGATCGAGCCGATCCCGAAGCACTTCAGAAAATCGCAGATATATCCGCCGTCGCGTGACTGGCTCACCAGTGCTGCGCAGCGCTCCCGGATATGCAACGGAAGGACCGTCGGCATGCACAGCAGACGATTGTGCCAGATCGACATAATACAGGGTTCCGGCGGATCGGTCTCGAGAAATCCGTCGGGATCGTCCACTTCCAGACGCAGCGTACTGCCAAGCATCCGGGTGCCGAGCGCCAGCACTTTAGTTGCACAGCCCGGCATTTGCTTAATGTGTTTGAAACGACTCACAACTGTCCTGTAATCCTCACGTAGACGGAGTCACCGGCAAGGTGATCTTGGACGGCCGTTGCCGGTCGTGAAATACCGTGTTGTCCGCCACGACGCGTCGACGCTCGCAGCCGATCGCTTCGCCGGTATTCGGGTTGACGTCGAACCGCGGAAAATTGGAACTCGAAATGTCGACACGGATACGATGGCCGGCGACGAACAGATTGCTCGTTGGGTACAGCGGGAACGTCACCTTCACGACTTCGCCTGACTCAACCAGCTCGCCGCGCTCGCGCCCGTCGCGGTAACGCAGTCGCTGGATGCTGTCAGTCAGATTCAACGCATAGCCGTGCGGATACGATGGATTCGGCGGATAGGCGTCGATCAACTTGGCGGTGAAATCGGTATCGACCGCGCTGGTGGCAACCCACAGCGTCACTGAAACGGGTCCTGTCACTTCGACGTCTTCCGTCAGTGGCTCGGTTTCGAAGACCAGCACATCCGGACGCGAGCCGAGCGGCAGGTATGGCAGCCGGCAGCCGAAACTGTCGCTGTTCTCGATCTGGTCGAAGCCGCCCGCCTGCATCAGGTCCTCGGCGCGCGACGCGTACGTCGCCAGGCCCGGATCTGTGATGCCTGCCGGCAACGGGCCGAGCTGGTTGAGCGACGACACGTTGCCGCCGATGGACGGTACCGGATGCGCCGGATCGAAGCTGTACGTCGTGCCGGCGGTTTCGAATGACGGAGGTTCCTGAGTCAATCTCCCGTCGCCGTGCAGGTAAAAATCCGTGTATGCCGTGCGCTGCAACGGCCACGTCTCTTCGTCGCGCCATCTGCCGCCATGAAACAACCGGCCGGCAGGCGTGCGATGCCCATCGCCGCCGCCCATCACGAAAATGCGCACCGGCGGTTGGTCCGTGATCGCCGATCCGTCGCCTTTCAGAGCTGCGTCGAACCAACGGTGATTGAGCCCGCGGAAGCTATCCAGTGTGGAATCCGGACCGAATTCGACGTCGCCGGAAAATGATTCTTCGGTGGTCGTGTCGCCATGGGTCCACGGGCCGACCAATACCTTCACACATGACTTGCAGGCGGAGAGGCCGCAATAGTTCTCGAACGTGGCGCGCGTGTACGAATCGTACCAGCCGCCCACCAGAAGCGTCGGGATATCGGGAAAACGATCCCAAAACAGCTTGGGTGCCATGCTCGGATGGCCCCAGTAGTCTTTGTCATAATCGGCCCGCGTCACAATGTCGAAGGCCCACTTCTCGTATGCCGGTACCAGTTTCAACTGCGTCTGGCCGCGGCGGATAGGCAATCGCGTGAGCCAGTCGCTGAAGCGGACCGGCCCGGCATTCAGACCGGCGTCCACTGCCGGGTCGGTTTTCAATGCCGCCTGGGTATTGCCGGCAGAGTGCCAGAAGGCCCACGCCAGGAACCGCAACTCCAAAGCACCGTTGTGACGGACTGAACTCGAGTAGGCGTCCGCCCCGCTCATGTTCGGAATCATCGCTGTGAGGTTCTCCGGACCCAACGCCGCCATCGCTGTCTGGGTCCATCCGGACCATGACGTGCCGAACGAGCCGACTTTTCCGTTCGACCAGGGCTGTGCGTCGATCCACTCCAGCGTGTCGTAGCCGTCCTCGGCTTCGGGAATCAGGAAGTTGACCTCGCCGCCGGACCGGAAGCAACCGCGGCAGTCCTGCATCACCACGATGTACCCGTGCCCGCCAAAATACTTGCCGTAGTTTTGGTCGCCCTCGAAATTGACCTTGTTGTACGGGGTCCGGAACAGCAGTACCGGCAGCGGCTCCTCGACTATCGCATCCGCTTGCGCCGGACGGTACAGATCGGCAGCCAGCTCGACACCGTCGCGCATCGGCACCATGATGTTGTCTGTGACCCGAACCTCGAACGTTGCCATCAGTCTTGTACCCACGGATTTACAGGTCGCAACGCGGCACCCTGAAACTCGCGCATCATCGCGCCGGTTGCTTCGTCCGCCTTGATCACCAGCGACCCCGGCAGGTGCATCGCCTCGTGGTTGATGCCCCAGCAGTATTGCGGGAAGACCAGCGCTGGCTCCCGTTCCGCAGACTTGCAGGCGACCCAATGGGATTCGAACATATCCGTGCCCAGTGGCATGTGCGTTGAATGCGGCTCGAGTACCCCGATCGGGATAATGCCCACGCCGTCACAGTCGATAACAGCCCGTGCGAAGTCGGGCATTGTCAGGCTTTCCCAGCGCATCGGTGAACCTCCGTTCCGCTACACAGGTTAAAGTGCAATACTATCAGATGCTCCCACGCGATTGCAATATTGACGAATGCGAAGTGCACGGGCGGGATGTTGTGCCCGCCTCGATAGTGATTAGTTTACGCCATGACCACCACAAACCAGAGTTGGCTCACCTCCGATGAGCAGGAACGCGGCGTCCGTCGCAACCGTGCTTTGACCGAGGCCATGAAGGTCACCAACAAATCCCCTGGTGAGCCGGTCTTCTCCGTCTTCACTGTCGCGACCGCCGATGAAGCCGACGTCCCGCAGATGTACGACGTCGAGATCCGCTCACTCATCGGCGACGTGAATACGTGTGCCTGCCCCGACTTCGATAAGAACGGACTGGGCACCTGCAAGCACGTCGAGAAAGTTTTGCTCGACCTGCGCCGCACCAAGGCCGGTCGCGCTGCCCTGAAAAACGGCGGCGTCTCCCCCTGCCTCGAAGTCTGTGTCCAGCAGCCGGAACGACAGCCTATTGTCGTCATGCCGGACAGCGCCGCCGAGACAGCCAGATCCTGGATCACCCGATTCATCGATGCTCGCCACCAGCTGCGGAGCCCTTGGGAGGCGACGTTGACCGTGTTCCTCCGTGAGTTCCGCAACGCCGAACCTGACATCGCCGCCCAGATTCGTGTTTCCAGCGCCGTTTACCATCTCGCCTCCGCTGTGGAACGGCGCCGTCGCCTGCAGCAGTCCCGCAACGAATTCGCCGAGGGGTTCAGGCAGCAGCAGCAGGCCCGCAATTTCCTGCGTTTCCCAATGTACGACTACCAGGTCGACGGCATGCTGCACCTCGCGTTCGGCGGCCGCGCCATGCTGGCTGACGAACTGGGCCTCGGCAAGTCTGTTCAGGCTATCGCCGCCGCCAAGATCCTGCGCCAACTCTGGGACGTTCAGCGTGTCCTCATCGCCTGCCCCGCTGCGCTGAAATCCGATTGGGAACAACAGATCCGGAAATTCACCGATCTCCCGTGCCGCACTGTGCATGGACCCCGCCAGAGAAGACTCGAACTCTACCGCGATTGTACCGAGTTCTTCGTGATCATGTCCTATGACCAGATCGACCGCGACGAACCGGAAATCGCTACGATCCTTGCACCCGATTTGCTCATCCTCGATGAAGCTCAACGCATCAAGAACTGGCGCAATAAAACCGCCCGCGCCATCAAACGAATCGACACCGAATTCGCCTTTGTCCTCACCGGTACCGCCTTTGAAAACCGCATCGACGAAATCTATTCCGTCGTCGAATTCATCGACCCGCATATCTTCGGCAGTCTCTTTCGTTTCAATCGCGACTTCTACCAGCTCGACGACTGCGGCCGTCCCGTTGGCCTTACCAACCTCACCGATCTCTTCCGGCGCCTGCAACCCGTCATGCTGCGACGCAAAAGTTCAGACGTCCCCGGACAGCTTCCACGGCAGATCGAGAATACATATTTCGTCGAAATGCTCGACCGGCAGAAGCGCCGCTACAACGACTGTGAACAGCAACTCTGCCGCGCCCTCGACAAGCGAGCCGAAGATGCCGACAAGCACCGTCACACCCAAACCCTGCTCGACAGCATGCGCATGGTCTGCAGCAGTGCGGCGCTGGTCGAACCGAATGTCAACGAAGCGCCCAAGCTCGACGAACTCCTGCGCATTCTCAGTGATACCTGGGACAACAACGCCGAACGCAAAGTTGTCGTCTGTTCCGAGTGGCCGCAACTGCTCGAACAGTTGCGGGAACGCCTCGAGGCCAACGCCATCGAATGCGCCGTCTGCCTCTGTGGCACGGAGCGCGACGAAGCAATCAAGCAATTTCAGAAATCCCCCGCCTGCCGGCTCCTGCTGCTGGCCGACGCCGATGGGGCAGAGGTCAGCCTGGACAACGTCGACATGCTCGTCAATCTCGATCTGCCCTGGGACACGACGCGTCTCGATCGTCGCATCCGCGCTGTGTCGGGGAAGGCCGCCGGTCCCGTCGGCATTGTACATCTCGTTGCCGAGCGCACCGTTGAACATCGCCTGCTCAATGCGAGGCATGCCGGCAGTGCGGAGGACGTGCAACTCGACCTTTTCGCGGGCCGCGACCGGTTCGTGGAGCGTCTCCGCCAACTCGCCACCCCACAGTCGCCGGCGGAACCTGCCGAAATTGCGGACTCCGTAACTGCCGTGGGGGCTGTCCAGTCGTTTTGCGAGGCGCTCGTCGTGTCTTTCGGAGACCGCCTGCGCCTATGCCGTGCAAAGGTCACCGGGGCCGAAATTGAGACAGCCCTCGTCGTTGTCGAAGGCGACACCGATGCCGCACGCCCCGAGATTATGCGCATCTATGTCGACACCCATGCTGACCGTGTCGGCGGCCGGATTCACGTGATCGATGCGACAGCTTACGAATTTCTGCGCCAACTCGCGGAGAGCAACATCATCACGATGCATGACAGCGGCCTCCGCGAACTCTATCGCGCCGACGGCTTCGGCAACCCGCAGCCTACCGACCGCGATCGCCGCCACGATCTGGCGGCGCCGCTCTTGGAAACTGCCCGTCGCAAAGCTACCATGGCCGGGCTGTTGACCGACGGGGGTTTTCCCATGGAGGCCGTCGCGCCGATCCGCGAGGCTGTCGATCAGGCAGCTATCGCCTTGATGGTCATGTGCGCTGCCACAGCCTACACCGAAGTGCCCACAGCGTTCGCGGACAGCCATCTGCCGACCATTCAGGATACCGGCGCTTTGACTGTAGATGCCGTGACCTTTCTGAGGACCTATCGCCGCAGCCCGGTTGCGGATGACGCTGCTGCTGCTGCATTCGTCGGTGCCGGCAGCGACGTTGTGCGTCAGGCAGTGGAGTTCGGCATCCGGTTGTGATAGAGTAGCACCTCGCCGGCATTTTTTTCTCAGAAAATAGCCGACGCCCCTCCAAACTTACGCCCCTCCAAATTGCGAAAGCGGCAAAGCCTATTTCATGAGCCTGCTTCGGGCTTTCTCAAGGGTCGAGCGTTCTTCGGCTGTTAGGCTGTCGATCCCGGTTCTGCCGATTTTGTCAAGGATCGGATCGATATCGTCGTCGGCAGTGAGATCGGCTTCGATCTGGCCCGACACGTTGCGAGCTGTCCGTCGCCGCTGGCCTGGAAAGGTCCCGAACCAGCGCAGCCCGACAAAGCCGCCGAGAGCACCACCGAGAAACTGGGCGAGCTGGCTGAGTCCGTGGGTCATGACACACATGACAACTTCGGCAACGCAGACGACGGCAACGAACGACCGCATCGGCAAAGCGAACGATGGGAGCTGTACAGTGGTCGTAGTCTGGGCGATCGCCGCCGCAACCACCACGCCACCCACAGCACCCTCTGCCCCTACAAGCATCGAACCGCCATGACCAACGACCATCCAGCAAACCATGCCGGTCAGACCGCCAATTGTGTATATGATGAGCAGTTTGCGAACCCCGAGCCGTCGTTCCAGGGGACGTCCAAGAGTCCAAAATATCCACATGTTCAACAGCAGCATCCAGAAATAGTCGTGAGTGAATAGGTGCGTCACGACACGCCAAGCCTGCCACGATGTCGCAAATGAAATCCCGAACAGCGAACTCAGCTCGTCATTTGCCATTTTCTGCAATAAAAAGACTACGGCATTGGCAATGATGATCGGAACAATTGCACTCGTTCCCCCTATGCCCGGGGAATCAAGGCTCGAAGGCGGCTGGCCACCGCGCATGTAATCTCTGTCTTCAAGCGGCATGGGGTTACATCTTGACGGGCGCCACGGGATCCCCCGCGCAGCTTTTCACGCGCTTGAGCGATGCCGGGTGCTCGACATTTATCTCGATTGCCGTATCTGTCTGCCACCAATGCACATAGATCGGACCGGCCACCGTAGACACCGAACCGCGACACCACTTGATGCCTGGTGCGTCCGGGGCGATACGAAATTCGGCATAGCCGGGGGCGACGCGTTCGATCCCGAGCAGGTAGCGCGTGAGATATCTGCTGATGTAGGTGTTGAACGTGTGACACCGACACGGTTGCGGGGGATGGCTGTGATGTGGCAGCGATTGCCAGATCGTGCTGTCACCCGAATGCACCATGCTCCCCCAATAGTTGCGGACGATGCGCAGGATCGAAACGCCGTCGCCCATCATATCGAAGAATTCCAGTACATAATACAGGCCCGCCGGGTTCCCGCATGGAAGCAGTGTCGGGCTGTGATCTTTGATACTTTCGTACAGCAGGTCGCGCCGGGCACTACTGGCCATGCCGTAGCGACAAATCATCGCATTGGTCGTTTGACTGGTCACCGCCGATCGCTTGCCGTCCAGGTGAATACTGTCCGCGTAGGCACTTTTTCCCTCGTCCCAGAAGAGTGTATCAACTGCGATGGCCAAGAGCGCCTGAACCTGCTGCCAATCCTGCATGTCGTTGTCCCAGGCGTCGGCGGCGTCTGCCAGTTGAATGGCAGCCTCGAGAGCGCCGGCGAATCCGGCCTGTTCGGCAGCGTTGATGGCGTGGTCGTCGTCTCGCCCGGGGCCGCTGTCGATGCAGTGCCAGACATCCGGCCATTCCAGCAGGTTGTCGTTGTTGAGTCGTCTGCAGCATGCCTCGATAGTTGCGGCGATGCGCGGCATTACCTGCCCAATAAAGCTTTTATCAGCAGTCTGGAGATAGTAATCCCAGCACCACATGACCCAGTGAAAGGCGTGCATGGGGATCGTGCACAAATCTGCCGACGGGTATACCGCTGGCGGCACGTCCGCGGTTTCCGGGTCCTCTGCGAAGAGCAGGATGCTGTTGGCAACGACCGCGCTGCTGGTGCAGGAAAGCGAGTGTGCGTATGCTGCGGCACGTCCGTCGAAAGCCCAGTTCGCCTGCTCCCGTGTCGGGCAGTTGATCAGCGTATCGTCGCTGCCCGCGATGGCAGTGTGCACGCCGAGTTCAAAGATATCCGTTAACAGCGCATCGGAGCAGTGCAGCAAAGCTCGCGAGAGCGATCCGCAATTGGCGCGATGCAATTGCAGGTTCTGCAGTTTCGCGGACTCTGGCCCAACGTGAACGATCGCGATGTATCTCACGCCGTACGCGAAGAAGCTCTCGAACTGCTGAAATCCATCCGTCAGCCGGTAAGTAAGCCCATTGCTGCAGCCGTCGAGCCATTGCAATTGCAGTGGCACATTTTCGGTTACTGCTTCAAGAAAAGCTATGTGCAGAACGCTGCCGGCTTTCCCTTCAACGTCAAAGGCCAGCCACCCGTAACAGACGCTGCCTAAATCGAAGATATACCTCGACCCGTCTCCCTCGCCGGCGCCGGCCAGCTCCATGCCTTCGCCGCCCGACCCGAAACCACTGAGTCGATCCGCATCAACAGGTATCTGATGGACATGCCTGGCGTACGCAACGACATCCTGAACATTCCCCCACGGCATGCTGTCGCACGGATCCATGGTCGGCATCGGCTGCTTCTTCCAATCAACCTCCGGCATCGTTGCTGCGAAGTTCATAGCTTTGTGGGGGCTTATGGGCACCACCTGGAAGCAACCGTCGCCGAACGGATTCTGCCACTCAATTGCGGACGCGGCAAAACCGACGAGATTGACATCGGTCAGCAGCGATTTTCGAGTCAAACCGACGAGGCGGTTCTTGCCGGCACGCAGGCTAATGGTGCCGCCACTGTCCTTATCCCGTCGATTGTCTGTGGTGCGGCAGATTTTGCCGCCCTCGAGGTACCAGTCCACAGCACCTAGTGATGGCAGCAATTCGACATGTTGCTCTTGCGCCGATACAACGTCAGTGACAATCAGTGCAAAATTATCTTCACTCCCGAGGTACGGTTGCGTACGAAAGCTCATGTGCACGTTGGGTACGGTGACCCAATCGTTACGCAGCAGCCGCGTTGGCACGATCACCGCGCGTGATGGCAGTGGCACTCGCCGGTGGTAGACCTCCGCCGACCGCGTCACGACTGTCGCCGGGACCCACGGTTGCCCTGAGCCGGTGGCATCGACGTCTTCGGTGCATGGCAGTAACCGTCGTCGTACCGTACGTCGGTTCCGAGTCGCATCCGTTCGTATTTTCGTCGAATCGTCGGAGACGATCGTGGCGTGCGGCAACCGCATTTCAAAGATCAAGGCTGCGGCGTCGGCGCAGGCGTTGATAGTACCGGTCCCCAGACTCAGCACGGTGATGTGCAGTTCATTGACTCCCGTCCGCAGCAACCCGGTGATACTCCAGGTATCGACCGAACGTCGACCGGCAGCGGACTTCGCCGGGCCGTGGCCGACAACCCGGCCGTTCAGCCGGGCCATATAGCCGGCCTCGGCAGTTATCAGCAAGCGGCAATTGCCGGCGCTGTGAACGGTCTTCCACTGTTCCGGGCTAATCTCAAAGTGCCGACGTGCCTCGGCGTAGTAGCAGTATTGGTGCGGATTGCTGCTGTCCCAGATCCATTCGGTGCCTGGGCTGAACACACCGCTGCTGTGCTCCGGAGAAGTCATGCCGGGAACGTAATAGCCGGCCAAAGAGCTTTCAAGCGTATCGATGCGACATGAAATGGGGTTGCATCGGGGTCGGAACAACCGTACGGTTTGCGGCGTCAATAACGTCAACACAGCTCGCTTATTACCTCAACCAGGAAGTTCAGATGCCCGAAACGCGCCGATGCACATACTCCAGCGACCCCATAATTGTCGACGGCCACCTCGATGAACCGGGTTGGGCGCAGGCGGAAGTTCTCGAATTTTTCGTGCCGGAATCCAGTGCACCGGTAATCAGCAGAACTGACGGCCGAATGCTCTGGGACGACAATTTTCTATATGCCGGTTTTCATGCCTGTGACCGCGATGTCTGGAGTTACCAGACGGAGCGCGACTGCCCGACCTGCCATGAGGATGTGCTCGAGTTATTTTTCATGCCAGACGAGGCAAGCGGCGTCTATTACAACTTCGAGATCAACGCGCTTGGTACGGTGTACGATGCCTGCAACCGCCCACCGTACCAAGCGGGCGGTGTCAGTATGATCCGCTGGCAGCAGTGGGATTGCCAGGACCTCGGCGTCGGCATCCATGTGGAAGGGGCGATCAACGACCTCGATGTCGAGGACGAATTCTGGCAGCTCGAAATCGCCGTGCCGTTTGCCAGTCTGCCGACCGTCGATGGCCCCCCTGCACCGGGAGATCGCTGGCGGTTTCATCTGTCGCGCTACGATTACTCGATCTATCTGCCCGAGGGTCGCGAGTTGAGTTCAACGGCACACCTGTCGAAGTGTGACTTTCACTACTTTCAGGATTGGGATGTGCTCGAATTTCAACAGTAGCTGGCGCATCGTCACGGGCTGGGGTATCGATGGATAAGCATGTGAACACCAAAAAAACTGCGACATCTTCCCGCCTGCCGTCCTGGCTTGCAGCCCTTGTTCTACTGATCCTCGTTACCGCTCACACTCAGTTGACGGTCCGTCAACTCGCCCTGTGGTTTACTGGTGTCCGCTATGGCGCGGTCGAGGCTATCGAAGCCGCGCCGGATGGAAGTGCGACGATCGTTGATCAATTCGCGGTTTACGAATGCGACGAACTGGTCGGCAGCTCGCTGTGGATCGGTGACCGGAAATTCACCGTGGTGCAGAATGGTCGCACGTACATTCGCCTCGACGTGCCGGCCACCGAGCTGAGCGCTGTCGAGCGCGAGGCCGGATATCTGACTGGCGTCACCGAGAAATCATTTATCGTGCGGGCGGCGCTAGCCTGTCCGAGTATCGGTTTTACCCTTGCTGACTGCCTGCTCGGGCTCGGAGTTGTCTTTCTGGCCGGGTATCTGCTGCTCACGCGGCAACGCCCCGGGCAGTGGCTGCCGCCGCCCGGCATCCTCCTGCTTCTGTTGGTCTGCCTGCTGTCGTTGTTCGATTGGGCACGTGTTTTCGACAAATCCGGAAACGAGGCCGACCGTGGCGCCGGTATCAAGGAATTGATCCAGTATGTCGAGGTGTGGGTTGTTGCGTACCTGTTCTTTGTTGAGGTGCTGCGCCGTGTCCGGATGCGCCGGCTGGCGGTGGCAACGGTGCTGGTGATGTTCGGTGTGGTCGTCGTTGCCGGTCTGGTCGAATACTGCCTCGTCCTCAGCGGCGGCACGGCGCGCGGACTGCTCGACATTGCTGCTATCGATTCGTTGTTCGGTTTCCGTTTCAATCCCAGCCGCCAGGGGGTTGCCGGGACGGAATCCGGCAAGAACGTCCTGGGTACCTACATTATTATCATGCTGCCACTGGCTTTCGCCATGCTGCCGGTGATCCGGTCGTTGTGGCAACGATTGGTGCTGGCGATGCTCTGCCTGCTGTCGCTGATCTGCGTCCTGCATCTTGGCCTGCTGATCTGTGCTGCGGCGGGATGCTGTGCCGTAGCCGTGGCGTCGTCGCGGCGCTTTGCCGTTGCGCTGACTCTGGCGGCATTCCCGGCTGTTGTAGGTGTGACGTGTCTGGTGTCGTCGCACCACGGGAAGGTACTGCTCGACTCCGTGGCCCTGCACCGGTCTGCCGATCCGTACGGGCTCCAGCCGATGCCGATGAAGGGGCAGGATTGGCAACATCCGCGTTGGAATCCCTGGCAGCAGAAGTATCTGGAGATCCAGGCAGCCCTGAATGCGGTCGGGTATTCGCCTGTCCTGGGCCACGGCATTGGCGGTTATCAGCGGCGCATCAACGTGTTCTATAGCAACAGCCCGATGTGGTCCACAGGCGTCGAAAAGAGCCCCGTGAACCTGATGGAGAAGGACGCTCATGGGCTGTTCCTCGTACAGGCTGTGGAAACGGGTGTGCTGGGACTGGCCTGCCTGGCAGGGCTGCTGTTGGCCTTTCTCGGGCGTGCCCTGAAGGTCCGTGCCGCGGCCGCCGAACCGTACGACCGGGCACTGCTCATAGGTGTCGCCGCGGCGCTCGTTTCGATTCTGCTTGGCAGCTGGCTGATTTCCTTCGTCGTGCGTGGCATCCAACTCGTTGTCATTGCCCTTTTTGCCATGCCGGCGGCGGTCCACACCGAAATTGCCGATTCATCGGTGGAATAGCGTTCCAGATCGCCACATCGGCCAGGCTGGTGGGCATGAAATTTACACCCGCAACCTACCAGCACAGTCTCCCGAAGCGTTGCATTTTCTGCTGGTAAAACTATACTATCAGTGTGCCTGTGCCACCGCAATAATACGTACGGAGTCGAGCAGCGATGCGACTGACGGCTTGCCTTGCAAACTCAAACTTATCGCGTCCGGATCGGAGTGCCCGTCAACCCGGTGAGATCACCTTGACGGCGATTTTTGCCTTGCTGTTGCTTTGTGGTGCTGCCTGCCAGGCGGGTGAGATTGGTACTGTCACGGCGATCAGTGGTAAACGTGTCGATATCCGTCTGCATAACCCGAATGAGATCGAGGTGTCCAGCCTGGTTACGATTGCGCGGTACGGTAGGAAATTTGTCCATCCGGTGACCGGCGGTATTCGGGAGGAACAGATCGAAATCATCGCCCACGGTCGTATCGAGAACATCCGGGGCGGCATTGGCAAGGTTGAACTCAGCGAATCTGTCGGTACCGGGATTCGAACCAATGATGCCGTCGTTGCCGATACGCTTGGGAAGCTGGGTGAGCGGCTATGGGTGGGACCGCGTGGTGAGACCAAGTTGCATGAACGTTTCAATGGCGATCTGCAGAACTGGTCACGTCGCGTCGGTTCGTGGCGGATCGCAAAAGGCAAGCTGCACGCCGAGATCAACCCGGATAAAGGCTATGCCCAGATCATGAGCAAGACCCAGTTTGGAACGAATAACTCGGTGTCATTCGATCTCCGGGTCTGGAAGCTTGGTGAGAAGGCACGGATCGTTTTTAACCTGCACGACCCGCGTACCAAGCAGGACCAATACTTTTTCCGCATCGACGAGGCGGGCGTCAAGGCAGTTAAGGTTCAAAAAGACAGCGATGGAAAGCCTGGCGCCGTACTCATTGCCTCGAACGACAACTTCCAACTCGAGCCCAAGCGCACCTACACGGTCACATTGCGCCGTGAAATTTGGCATCTCGGACTTGATATCGATGGTGTTCAGATGATCAGCTATCTGGATACAGACCATGCGCAGCGCGGCACCAAGCTCGGTTTCTACGCGTTCGACTGCAAGAGCAAATTCGACAATGTCAAAATCATTCAGTTTCCCAAAGTCGCGGCGCTTCCATCGAACGAGCTCCTGGCCGAAGCCGGCAAGATCATCCATGTCGACGGCAACAGCCTGTGGGCCAACCTCAAGAGCGACGACGTTGAAGCCGGGGACAAATTCCCGGTGGCGCGGCAGACCGATGTGATTCGCTCGAAGCGCAACGAGATTCTTTTCATTTGCTACGAGAAAGTCGGCGAGATCGAGGTAATGGAGCCGGGCACCGAAGTCTCTCAGGCGCGGCTCACGGACGGCGATCGTGTGACGATCGGCGATGTTGTCTTTCGCGAGCGCCCGAGTAATCGGATTCGTGCCTGGCAGCGCCCGCCGCCCACCACAAATTGAAGCTAACAATCCTTCCTGCCTAATACCGCCTTTTCCCACGCCCTCAGCCAACTGAGATTTCTCGGCTATTCGCATAACATGCCTGTTATAAGCCGGTTAAATAAAAATTGTCCGCTTGTTCGGATCGGATAAGGCTGGCCGTGAAGATTTTGTTGGAAAGGTACTTGCAATCGCTGTTCGTGGTATTACGGTGAACGTTGACGGCGGTTAACTGGTGTCTCTGGCTTGCCTAACCTCGCCGGATGTTGTAATCGGTTCAATACCAGTCACTTATTGTAACTGAATGTTCCTGGTAGGTGGCCTGTCAGAGACAGTGTTTTTTCGCCGGCATCAACCGTGGGATGACGGTGCGACAGTCAATGCAATTTGGTGGTGTTTCTGCGGATTCGAGTATCTCGGAGTGAATGGTCGCAAATGGACGTTACAGCGTAGCGTCGGCAACTTTGTTCCAGGTGTGGCAATTAAAGTTGGAGTTGGGAAGATGAGATGGTCGGCGCCTGCGTCGCGCAAGAGCAGCGATGTATTTATGCCACGGCGTGCGGCGGAACGTTTGACTAAAAGTTGTGGTCGTGGGCCCTGTTGAAAACAAGCATGTACTGGTGTTCGGTGCTGGTATCAGCGGCGTTGCAGCTGCTGAACTGGCCTTGCAAAGCGGTGCCCGGGTCACGGTGCTTGACGGCTTCACGAACGCGACGCTGGTTGAGCGTGCCAGTCGGCTGTCAAATCGTGGGGCGACGGTTCATTTGGAGTGGGCGGCGGAAACCTGGCGTGAATCCGCCGATGTGGCCGTACTCAGTCCCGGTATCGGTCCTGACAATGTGTTGGGGCGTCTGGCTCAGTCGCTGTCGTGTCCGGTGCTGGGCGAACTTGAGTTCGGCTTTGCCTATTGTGCCTGCCCCGTCTTGGCGGTGACCGGCACCAACGGCAAGACGACAACGGTGGAACTGGCGGTGCACTTATTGAAGGGCGCCGGTTGCAAGGTGATCGGGGCAGGCAACATCGGCCTGCCACTAAGTGAGGCGGCGCGCAAGAGTGCGGGGCTCGATTACATCGTAGCGGAGGTCAGTTCGTTCCAACTGGAGCGGGCCGATGGGTTTGCACCGTTGGCAGCAGCGGTTCTGAACATTACGGATGATCATGGCGATCGGTATGAAAACTTCGACAGCTATCTCAAGGCGAAAATGCAGGTGATTGCCAATATGCGCAATCCTCGACGCGTCGTCATGCGCAACGACGTCTACGCGCTGCCCGGCGTGCGTGCACACCCGCTGTTCAGTCAGGACCGACCGATGTGTTTTGCGCCTGTTGGCGACGATAATGCCCCGATCGACAGCGACTATCTGGTCGATTCGACGGGACACCTTGCCTGGCGGCGGAACGGCACTGCCGAGCCCCTGCTGCATCGCAACAAGCTGCGGTTGCAGGGCACCCACAACGCCGAGAACGCGCTGGCGGCGCTCGCCTTGTGCGAGGCCGCAGGGGTAACGCTTGGCGCTGTGCTGCCGCATCTCCGAACGTTTGCGCCAAGCGCGCATCGACTTGAACTGGTGACAGCGCACAACCGCGTGCGTTACATCAACGACTCCAAGTCGACCAACCCCGATGCCATGGTTCAGGCGCTCCGTACTTGTGCCGCCAGCAGGAAAGGCCGTATCCTGCTGATCGCCGGCGGTCGCGACAAACGGATGAACTTCAAACCCGTCATTCCGTATCTCGAGGCGCACGTAAAACATGTATACCTGATGGGCGAAACCAGATCCACTCTGGCGTCACTCTGGTCACCTCATGTTGCCTGTCGCATGTATGCCTCGTTATCCGCCATTGTCGATGACGCCGTCGATGACGCTGAACCGGGGGACATCGTTCTGTTGTCTCCGGGGTGTGCCAGCCACGATATGTTTTCGGATTATACTCAACGCGGCAACTCGTTTGCCCAAGAAATCAGGAGGAGAATCGGCGAATGAAAAAAGTAACCACAATTGTACAGGGTCTCTCTGTGGCCACCATGACGATCGCACTGACTATCACCACGGGTTGCCTGACACGCGATTATTCCGCGGAGAGCCAACGTATTCTGCATCCACGCACGGTCGTGCCTGCACCATACGATAAGCCCACGATTGTTGAACCAATTGTAGCCGAGCAGACCGGTGCGCCCGCAGAGGAGACGCCCGTGGCAGCAACGACCAACCAGGCGCCCGCGCCTACTCCTTCAAATGTCGCGGAAAACCTGAACGCGTCACGCAAGAGACCGCCAAAGTTGGATCGCCTGCCCGACGGTCTCATTCTTTCCAGCCGACCGCCGGACATAAATCGGCCGCCGGCGATCAGGATCAAGGATCCGCGCGAAGTGCGCACACAGACGCCGGCAAGACCGGAAGCGACCACGTTGACAAAGCAGGCGCCGCTGCCGGGAGTAAAACAAGTATCGAAACTGTTGACCTACAAGGTGCGCAAGGGCGACACGCTATGGGAAATCGGTTACATGTACAACGTCAGTATGCACGAACTGTCGGCGTACAACAACATGGGGCTGAACGACACGCTGAATATCGGTAGGGAATTGACGATTCCGCCCGGCGGCAAGTTCATCGGAAAGGCCAGTCGCTCGAATCGGGTGGGTACTGTGGAATCGCACAAGCTTGACGGCGGCAGTGAGCCGCTGTCGGCTCGTACGGCCTCTGTAACAGGCCCGAAAAGGCCGTTGCCCACAAGTGGCGTGTATGTCGTCAAAAGCGGCGACAACCTGTGGGATATCAGCCGCAAGTTCGGTCTCAGTGTCAAAGACCTCAAGGGATTGAACAACCTCAAGGGTGATACGCTGCAGATCGGCCAGATGCTGATTCTCCGACCGGGGGTCACTGTTGAACAGCCGCGTGCGGCCGCATCGCCGCCGGCACCAAAGAAGCAGTTGCCGTCGGGTACCAAGTACACCGTGAAAAGTGGCGATAATTTGTGGGAACTCGGCCGCAAATTCGGTATGACCGTGAGCGAGTTGAAGCTGCTGAATGGCCTCAAAAGCGATTCGTTGCAGATCGGGCAGGTTCTGATTCTGCGGTCGGCTATGGCCGCGAAGACGCCGCCCCAGAGCCGGCCGCGCCAACAGCAGGTGGGTGCTTTGCCGCCCACACGACCGGCCGTCGATGTGCGGGCGATACCCCGGCCGGCCCCGGCCGTTGCCATCATGCGTACGATGGAGCACGATGTCGACGAGGGCGATTCGCTGGCTCATATCGCCGCGTTGTACAGCGTCTCGATGGTGCTCTTGAAGCAGGCCAACCCCAGCATCGAAAGCGATGCCGATCTCAGGTCCGGCATGCAACTTCGGATTCCTATCGAGGAATAGGCCACACGTCCGGTATCCTTACAGGGCCGCGCGCAATATTTGCGGGCGGCCCTTTTCTTTTTGTCGGCGTCGGTTGCCTCATTTGCCGATTCGATGTATCGTAACGCTAGCAATATCGGTATGGGTGCCCGGGTGCCCGGGTGCCATTGGGCCAGCCCAGCCGGAGAAAGCATTGCCTACAGGTTGAGGACACGAAAAATCCCTGCCATGATGCACGTCAATCCATCTTCATTCAGCTGTTCGGAAGTGGAACGATTCCTTTATGAGTATATCGAGCGCGAGCTGGACGCCAACATTCTCATTGCTCTCGATACTCACATCATCTCCTGTCCTGATTGCCAAAAACTGACCGACAGTTATCGCGAGGCGAAAGAGACACCACGTGAGCACTTGCTGCAGCCGGTCGCGATACCGTGCGACATCAAGTTCGAGATTGTCGAATCGCTCAGCCAGACCGGCCAGTGACCGACGCCTGCTTTGTTGCCCTCGACTTTCATCAGGACCAACCGGGTAAAACCCGGATCTTTCGCTCTGCCGTACCGCCTGTCATCGCGCATTGCCCCGACGATGTTCTTCCCTGTCTGCAGACTGTCGAAAACGTCGTCCGTGATGGCCGCCACGCCGTAGGGTTCATTGCCTACGAAGCCGCCGGCGCCATAGATCCCGATTTGCTCACTCCACAACCCGACGGTAATCTGCCGCTGCTGTGGTTCCTGCTGTGCGACGAGCCTGTAGTCACCGAGGACTTGCCCGAGGTCCGGCGTGGTGACTCGGGCGCTGCAGCGCCCGCTCTCGATGACTGGCAGTTCAGCGTCGATCAGCAGGTCTACGACACGGCCTTTGACCAGGTCATGCAACATCTCCGTGACGGCGAGACGTATCAGATAAACCTGTCCTTCCGCGCCTGTTCGCAAGTCAACGGCAGTGTCACCGATGTGTACCGCAACATGCGCCGAGCCCAGCGCGCCGAATTCTGTGCCTGGATCCACTCCGACGACTGGGATATACTCTCGGCCTCGCCGGAGCTTTTCCTGGACCGCCGCGACCAGCATCTGTCGACGCGTCCGATGAAGGGCACGCGTCCACGTGGCTTGTCCTCGGCTGCGGACATCGCAATTGCCGGGGAGCTGCAGAGCAATGACAAGGATCGCGCTGAAAACGTCATGATTGTCGATCTGCTGCGCAACGACCTGGGCCGGGTCGCTGAGCTCGGCTCCGTTCGCGTTACCGATCTGTTCCGCGTCGAACGATATCCCACCATTTGGCAGATGACCTCGACAATCGAAGCCGAACTGCGGCCTGAAGTGACGTGGACCGATATCCTGCGGGCGACATTTCCGTGCGGTTCCGTAACCGGTGCGCCGAAGGTCAGGACCATGGAGATCATTACCGATCTGGAAACCGCGCCGCGCAATGTCTACTGTGGCACGATCGGCTGGCTGCGCCCAGGTGGCGACGGCACCTTCAACGTCGCCATCCGCACGTTGACGATTGACCAGCAAGGGCAGGCAACCTACCCGATCGGCAGTGGGTTGGTTGCAGACTCGGACAGTGCCGGCGAGTATCGTGAGTGCCTGCTAAAAGCTGCAGTGCTCGACCATCATCCGGGACCGCCGTCTGGACTGATCGAGACCATGCGTTTCGAGCCGGGCACCGGCATCTACCTGTTGGAGCGTCATCTTCACAGGCTACGTGAGTCGGCCGACTATTTCGGCTTCGAGATGCCGGAGCTGTTACCGGCGGATTTGCAGCAACAGCAAACGTGCTGGACAAGTCCGATGCGCGTGCGCGTCGTGATCGAGGTATCCGGCAGCTATACGATCGAAACGACGCCGTTGCCCGCAGACTACGGCGCTCGCCCCGTTACAGTTGCCTTGGCCATCGTTCCGGTCGACAGCGGCGACGTTTTCCTGTATCACAAAACGACGAGCCGCTCGGTGTACGAGCGCGCTGCTGTTGCTGTCGATACGGATGATGTCATTCTCTTCAACAAACGCGGCGAGATCACGGAAACCAGCGTTGCGAATATTGCAATTCAAACCGAGGTCGATGGCGACTGGCTGACGCCGCCGATCGACTGCGGACTGCTGTCGGGGACTATGCGCGAAGAGCTTCTGGCCCGTGGGGAGCTTCGGGAGGGCATCATTCAGGTCGGCGATTTATGTACGGCCGCAGCAATCAAGCTGTTCAACTCCGTGCGCGGAGAATACCCCGCCACGTTCATCGCCGACTGAGTCGTGTATCGGCGCCGGTTCCAAGATCCAACCCGACCCACCGGCGGACCAGCCGAAACGGGTTCTGAGCCGATAACGATCTGATTTCCAAGGTCGTGGCAACGTCCTTGCGTCTTCCCCTCAACACCCAGCAGAGTGCCGAAGCCGAACTCCTCATCAGCGCGGACTCGAATACAAACCGACTGGCGCGGCTTCCGTACACGCTTGAACTGATTTCGTCGATTGAAAAGAGTTGGTGAGTCCGAATCCCGACATTGCCCACCTGCCAGCGGTCAGATCACAAATCTTCAACGCGCAGCAGTACCGGTTCGCCGTTGACGACGTCCATTCCGGCAATCTTCTGCAACGCTGACTGCACGTCCTTCTCTCTCGCGACGTGAGTCATCAGAACCACCGGTACCGGCTCGGTTTTCTCTTTCTGCAGGATACTGGCAATACTGATATTTGATTCGCCGAAGATGTGAGTGATGCGGGAGAGCACATCGGGCTTGTCTTCGACCTGCAGCCGGATGTAATAGCGGCTGTGGACGTCGTCGATCGGCGTGAGGTCGCCGTAGGTGTCGTGAGCCTGGAACGGCACGACCCGGCGGGCACAGTCATGGGAGATATTGAGGCCGACTTCGAGAAGATCAGCAACGACGGCGCTGGCGGTCGCGTCGCCCCCGGCACCGCGACCGTAGAACATCGTTTCCCCGACAGCGTCGCCCTTGACACAAACGGCATTGAAAACGTCACTGACCTGCCCGAGCATCGAACTGGCGGGGATGAGCACGGGATGCACGCGCATATCGACATTGTCGCCGGTCGGTTTGACGACCGCGAGCAGCTTGATCTTGTAGCCCATGTCCGCGGCGTTCTCAATATCTTGGACGTCGAGTCTTCGGATGCCGGAGATATGCATGCGCGAAACATCGAACCACCGGCCGAAGGCGAGGGCGGTGAGGATGACGGTCTTGTGCGCCGTGTCGTCGCCGTCGATGTCGAAGGACGGGTCAGCCTCGGCGTATCCGAGTTTCTGCGCCTCCTCGAGCACGTCTGCGAAGGCGATGCCTTCGTGTTCCATGCGTGTCAGAATATAATTGCAGGTGCCATTGAGAATGGCGTAGATCGATTCGATCCGGTTGCCGGTCAGGCCTTCGCGAAGCGTCTTGATGATCGGGATGCCGCCGGCGGTACTGGCTTCAAAGTAGACATCGACATTATTGGCCTCGGCGGCCGCGAAGATCTCGGCGCCGTGAAATGCCAGCAACGCCTTGTTGGCGGTGACGATGGACTTGCCGTTGTCGATTGCCTGCAACACAAATGTTTTGGCATCCGTCGTGCCACCGATGAGCTCGACAACAACATCAATATCGTCGGCGTTGAGGATGTCGTCGCCATTCGTTGTGAGCACGCCTTCCGCCACTTCGACGGCGCGGTCGGCATCGAGGTTACGGACCATGATCCGTGCCAGCACCGGCCGGATGCCGATACGCGCGGCCATCAGGTCACAGTTTTTCTGTATACATGCCGCCACGCTGGTTCCGACGGTGCCGAAGCCGATCATGCCGATTCGGAATTCCTTCATCACAGAATCTCGTCAGAAGTTGAATGTCAGTACATGGGTAAGCGAGTAAGATACGACAGGACGCACCCCTTGTCTATGCGCTGATCTGCCTCGGAGGCGTAACTGCGGCGGACGGGCTTTTCGTGGGCGGATGCGGATTGGCTTGCCAAACGTTGCGTCCCGGCGGCACAAGGCTCGGTACGATGCTACAACAGGTACCCACGCAGCGCAGGACTGGGAGGGCACGGCGCGCAGTGCCAAAACGATGATTCTCCCCGGCGCATGGGCGAGGTATCAGTACGTCACCGGTCTTGACTCGGGCCGAGTTGTTGCTACACTCACTTATTCGCGCTTTTTCTTGAAGTTTCACCGGGGCAACCAAACTGTGCCACACATCCTTATCGTCGGCGTGGGCTCGATCGGCCAGCGTCATGTCGAGAATTTTTTGAAGGTCGATGGTGTCCGCTGTTCGATTGCGGAGATGGATGAAACGATGCGCCAACGGGCCACAGACCAATTCCCGATTGAGCAGGTCTACGATGATTTTCGTGACGCCGACCTGCCAGCTTTCGATGGTGTCGTGATCTGCACACCGACGAACACGCACGTACGTCTTGCCACCGAAGTAGTCTCTGCAGGCACTCATGTGCTTTGTGAGAAACCGCTGGACACGTCGTTCGACGGCGTTGACGAGTTGAAGCGCGCCCGTGACGCTAACGGTGCGTCCGTTGGCGTCGCCTTCGTCATGCGCTGCAATCCCATCTTCGAGGAGATGAAGCGTAGGCTCGATGCCGGTGACATCGGTGCCGTCTACATGGCTCATTCAGTTGCCACGCAATACTGGCCGCGCATGCGCAAAGATTTTCCACCGCAATATGCTATGAGCCGCGACACCGGCGGCGGTGCCATTCAGGATCACATGGTGCACCACATCAATCTGTTCGAGTGGTTTTTCGGCCAACCGGTCAGTGTCGCCGCCCGCCACTGGCAGCTCGGGCTGGGCCTGCCCACGGAGGATACCGCGGCCGTCACTATCGAATTTCCGAACAATGTCGTTGCCCAACTGGAGATCTCCCTGTGCCAGCAGAATCCGGCCTGGAGTGTGCATGTGGCGGGTGAATCCTCAACCTTGCGGGTGGGCTGCAATTTCGATTATGTCGACCGCTACGATCCAGACACTGACCGCTGGCAACCCGGTAAGGCTAAAACGAGCGGACGTGACAGCTGGTTCCACAATCAGGCCCAACGCTTCATTGATATGATCAATGACGAGGCCGAGCCGCATTGCACTATTGAGGAAGCGGAGCAGACAATGCGGACAATCATGACGGCCCACGAATCCGCCGACGGAGATGGCCGCCGGCTCACACCAGCCTACACCAATAGCTGAAAAAGTGATTCGAAACAATCAACGGAGGCGCTGGCTCATGGGTGTAACGCTTTGCGTTTTTCATAGTTCCGCATTAAATTTCCCATAGAAACGACCCCAAATGCAGCCGCGAAAATCATGAACACATTAAACTTAAGCTGGGCACGATACGGATGTCTTGCCGTATGTCTGACCCTGCTGACCCTCTCGCTGCCGACTCGCAGCGACGAAGCTGTGCCGCCAGCCGCGCCTGTTGATGTCGTCGATGCCGTCGCAGCGCCCGCGCCGAAAGCTGCTGCTGCACCGGTCAAGGGTGAGCGGCCGAAAGTCGCGGTCATCCCGTTACGTGATCAGATCAACGACCCGATGCTGTACTTCATCCGCCGGGCATTGAAAAATGCTAAAGCGGACAAAGTCGATATGGTCATCATAGATATGGATACGCCCGGCGGTCGAGTCGATCACACCGAGGAGATCATTGCGCATATCCAGGAGCTCGAAGACATTCCGGTCTACGTCTTTGTGAACCAGGATGCTATCAGCGCCGGTGCCATAATTTCCATCGCCTGTGACCGGATCTACATGTCGCCGCACGGCAGGATCGGCGCCGCGGCACCGATCTGGATGAATCAGGGCGGGGTTGCCGAAATGCCGCCGGACGTGCGCGAAAAGATGTTGTCGATCATCCGCGCCATGATGCGCGGGCTGGCCAATGAAAACGGCTACAGAGAAGACGTGGCCATGGCGATGGTCGATGATCAGGTCGAAGTGAAAATAGGTGATGAGGTCATATGTGATGTCGGCGAGTTGCTGATGATGACCGCACAGGAAGCGGTGCGTATCTATCCACCGATGACTGATCCGATCCTGGCGACCGCCATTGTCGATGACATCGACGACTTGCTTGCGGTCCTTGGCATGCCCAATGCTGAAATCATCAAGATTGAACCGACTGGCTCCGAACAGCTGGCGAAGATCATCACTGCGCTGGCACCACTGCTGATGTTCGTCGGTATGATGGGTATTTACATGGAGCTGAAAACGCCGGGCTTCGGCGTTCCAGGCATTGTCGGAGCGGTGTCTATCTGCATTTACTTTTTCGGCCACTACGTTGCTGGTCTGGCCGGGATCGAAGACATGGCTCTGGTGATCATCGGCATCGCGCTGATCACGCTGGAGATCTTTGTCATCCCGGGGTTCGGCATTGCCGGGATCCTTGGCATATTCTGTCTGTTCGGTGGGCTGTTCATGGCGATGATACCGACTCTGCCGGACGTAACGAAAATGCCTGATTTCATGCCGGAGATCAGCCTTTGGCCGTATATCGAGAACGCCTTGATGAATACATCGATCGCTATCCTGCTGATTGCAGTTGGTGGATACTGCCTCAGCAGGTACCTGCCGAACCTGCCGTTCCTCGATCACCTGATTCTGCGTAGCGCCGCCCGCGTGTCGGATGGCTATGTGGCGCCGAACGTCGAAGAGAATTCCAAGCTCATCGGAGAGATAGGCATGACGCTGACGCCGCTGCGGCCGAGCGGTATCGCGACAATCAACAACCGGCGCGTCGATGTCGTGAGCAACGGTGATTTCATCGACCAGGACGAACGCGTAATGGTGAAAAGGGTGCAGGGCGCCCGCATCGTTGTCATCCCGGTCGACGCCAATCCCGAGCCGGCCGAGCCAGCGTAATACCGCGATGAGTCTCGCGTACCTTTCACCGCATTTACTGGCTGGAAAGCCCGTGCCACAAAGACCGTCCTTTCAGAATCGTTTGAATTGCCTATGACGCTCCACGCCTTCTGGCTTCCCAACAGCTTCGTTATGTCGTTCTGGCTGGAGGATAATCAGCGCGCCGGATCTGACCTCGATCCCGGCGGCGCCGAGCACCTCCGTGGTATGTCGTTCGACGACCTGGTCGGACAACTGCCGCCTGAACTGGAGTTGTATCAGGAGCAGCGGTTTGGTCTGTTTCCGGCCGAGCACGGCCTGCCGATTGCCTCGCATGTCGACATCCCGATCGACGCACGGTTACAGCCCTGGTGCATCGACACCGGCGAGACGATTGCCGAGTGCGTCATCGAGTTCTTCAGGACACGGCCGCTACCCGTCGTCGACGAAAACACGACGATCGGCGACAGCCTCTTGTACTGGCAGCAAATTGCGGAGTTCGCAGTGTTGCTGGTCGACGCGACGTCGATGGTGCCGGGCATCGCCGAGCTCGAAGGCAAGAAGTATCCCGTCTGGCAGGCTGCCGTGCCGCTAGAGTTCGAGCCTTACTGGCAGTCGCTCGTGGCAGCCATGCCGCCGGTCGTTCATGCTTTGATGCCGGAAAGTGAATTCGCCGACATGCCCGAGGCGCTGCCGTTGTCTTTTCTCGATGCCTGTGTCGACTTTCAGGTACGGCAATGGGCGATGCGGCGCAACCCGAAATTCCACAGACCACGCAAGAGCCAGCCGCCGTTGCCGAAGCAATGGCTCGACGCTTTGCAGGCGGGGCATTTTTCAGCACTTTTTGCCGACTTGCGACGGCTGGAAACGTTTGTCGAGGAGGTCGGTTTGTGGAATGATGGGCTGCGTCCGCTAAGTCTGTTTTCGCCGTACCGTCTCGGCCTCGAGTTGATGCCGCCCGAAAATCACGACGGCGACTGGGAGATCCACCCGACGGTCAAGTCGAATCGCGACAGAAAACTGAGCGTGCCGGCCGGCGAATTGTTCGAGCCGGAGGCCAGCGCCCATCACCCGACCGCTTTGCTGCCGTGCCTGCTGGCGGGCCTCGGGCGTGCTGCGGTGGACTTTCCGCCGCTTGGCGCCTGTCTGGAATCGTTGCCGCCGGGGCCGTGCCGCATTGACCGGACACAGGCCCTGATTTTCATGTCCGAGGCGGCGCTGTTGCTGCAGAAGCACGGTTTCATCGTGCGGTTGCCGACGTGGTGGGAGGAGCCGCAGGAGAAGATCGGGCTTCTGTTGCGGATATCGACGGCGCAGAACACGGGTACCGATCGACATACCGTGCTCGGGCTTGACCAGATGGTGTCGTATAGTTGGGAAGCAGCCATGGGCGAAGAATCGCTGACGGAAGCGGAATTTCGTGAACTGGCGACGTCGAAAACGCAACTTATTCATCGCAACGGCCGCTGGCGCCGCGTCGATGCTGGCGCCATCCGCAAGTCGATGAAGCAACTCGACAAGCGTGGTTTCAGCGGCGGTGCGTCTTTGGCGAAGGCCATGGAGATCGGGTTTGGCATGGAGCATGCCGGTGGCCTGCCGGTTCTCGACCTGCGCTTCGATTACGGCGAGGACGCCCCCTGGCTGGACGACTTTCAAACGGACACCCGCTTCACGATTTTGCCGACACCGAAAACTTTCCAGGGCACCCTGCGGCCGTACCAGGAGATCGGCTATTCGTGGCTGCAGTTTGTCGCAAATACCGGACTCGGCGTTTGTCTGGCGGATGACATGGGCCTGGGCAAAACCGTGCAGATGATCGCTGTGCTGGCCCATCAGCAGGTCAACAAACTGGCGAAAGGCCCGTCACTGATCGTTTGCCCGATGTCCGTTGTCGGCAACTGGGCGCGCGAACTTGAGCGGTTCGCCCCGTCGCTGCGGGTGCTGGTACACCACGGCGGCGATCGCTCCAGCCAGCGGACGTTCGTTGATTCGGCCGATGAGTACGACGCGATCATCACGACATACAACCTGATCGTACGCGACCAGACCAGTTTTCTCAGTTGCCGCTGGTGGAATATCATTCTGGACGAGGCGCAGAACATAAAAAACCCCAATACCAAGCAGTCTGTCGCTGTCCGCTCACTGCGTGGTTTTAACCGGTATTGCCTGACGGGCACCCCCGTCGAGAATCGCTTGATCGAGCTGTGGTCGATCATGGATTTCCTCAACGCTGGCTTCCTCGGCTGGATCGGTACGTTCCGTACCCATTTCGCCGTGCCTATCGAACGCGACGGCTCCGACAGGCGTGCGGCGATTCTGCGTAAGATCACGCGGCCGTTCATCCTGCGCCGCCTCAAGTCGGATCGCTCGATCATCCGTGACCTGCCTGAAAAGAACGAGATGAAAGTTTTCTGTAACCTCACGGCCGAGCAGGCGGCATTGTACCAAGCCGTCGTCGACCAGATGTTCACGCGTATCGGTGGCGAAGGCGAGAGTTCTTTTGAACACAAGGGGATGATCCTCAGTGCGCTGGTGAAACTCAAGCAAATCACCAATCATCCGGTGCATTTCCTGAGTGACGGCAGTGAATTCAGTTCGGCCCGCTCAGGGAAACTGCAACGGCTCGAAGAAATGATGCAGGTGGTACTGGACGAAGGCGACAAGGCACTCATCTTCACACAGTTCGCGCAGCTCGGCAAACGTCTGCACGAGAAACTCGCACACAAATTCGGTGTCGAAGTATTGTACCTGCACGGTGGTACGCCGCAGCGCCAGCGCGAACAGTTGATCAATAAGTTTCAAACCCGGCACGGGCCGCCGATATTTCTGCTGTCACTCAAAGCCGGTGGATTGGGACTGAACCTGACCGAGGCAAATCACGTGTTTCATTACGACCGCTGGTGGAACCCCGCTGTCGAGGACCAGGCCACTGACCGGGCCTTCCGTATCGGTCAGACAAAGCCCGTGCAGGTACACAAGTACATTTGTGTCGGTACAGTCGAGGAAAAAATTGATCGTATGATCGACAATAAGCGTCAGCTCGCCAACAACATCATCACTCCCGGGGAAAACCTGATCACCAACCTGTCCCTGACTGAACTGCGCGATGCCTTCATGCTCTCGCGGGATGCAGTGTCCGAACAATGATCTCTCATTGGCCAACCAATCAGGAAATCGACATCGACGTACCAATCAGCGTCGAGCATGGATTGCAGCTGCGGTCGCAGCGGGGCGAGATTGTCCAAAACTGGTGGGGCCGCGGCTTGCTTGCTGTCATGGACTCCGCAGCGGTGAAAGAGGAGTTGGATGCCGGTAAGCGATATGCCCGCAAGGGCCAGATCGAATGGATGGAGTGCAGCGAGAGCACCGTCAAGGCGTCCGTGCAGGGCAGCGATGACAAACCGTATACCGTGACGATCGTATTCGACACGTTGCCCAGCACGGCTTGGACCGCGGTCTTCACCGAACTGTCGCAGCGCCTGGATTTGTGTGGTGCTATTCTTGGCGGTTCGGTGCCGGAGGATGTCCAGGCACTGTTTGAACGGCATGATACCTCCTTGCTGCCTGCCGACCCGCCGCACAGCACGTGCGATTGCGAGCGCAACGAGCGACCGTGCCGCCACATGCTCGCAGTTGCCTGTCTGGTGGCTGACCGCGTGGATACCAAACCACTGCTGCTTTTCGAACTGCGCGGCTTGCCCCAGGCTCAGTTCATGACGCGGTTGCGCGAGCTTTGGAATCTGCCGCTGCCGGCCGTTGATGATTCGGATGCAGAGCAGCCCTCGGGGCGATCCGTCACCGGCTACTACCGGTGTCTCAATGTCGAGCCCGAGACCCAACCGACGGAGCCGCCGAAGGTCGATGCCCTTGCAAAACTCGGAATTCCGCAGTTTTTCAATCAGGACGATCAGGCAAGTCTGCAGACGCTGCGCAAACTCTACCACGACCACATCAGGCGATGAAGCTCGACCGGCTGCTACAGGGCGTAAGCGGACGCCTCGGCGTTCTGGTTACGTGCTGCCTCATCGTCTGCAGCCTGCTGGTTCTCAGACTGTGGTACGAACAATTGCGCCAGGGCGACGAACATCGCGAAGCGATCTCAAAGCAAAGCTTGCGACGCATACGCACAGCACCTTCGCGTGGTCATATCCTCGATCGCAACGGCGTTGCACTGACCCAGAACGTACCGTCGTACGACGTCTACTTTCATCCGCACGAGATGCGCCGGCCGCATTTCACCCGGATGCGCCGGACCATCGCGCATGTGGCTCGGCAGCTTGACCGGATTGCCCGACTTGCCGGCACCGATCATGACTATCAGCGCAGCGATATTGCGGACATGCTGCGGGCGAAAGATACCCATATCATCATGGCTGGCGACCTGCCTCGGCAACGGGTGCTCGAGATACGCAATGAACTGCAGGACGTCCGCGGCATCGAATTTGGCCTCGGCCGCGGTGAGATAGTCGTTCACCCCGATTTCATGTGGCTGCCATACCAGAGCAGCCGGGATCGTACGATCGAATTTATCCTCAGCCGCATCGACCTGGTCGGCAAACTTGTTGGCCGCCCGCACGATGCGACCCCGGAGAAGATCAATCGCCATCTGCGTGTGTCACCAGCCCTGCCGTATCGTGCCTTTGAGGGTCTCGAGGAAAACGATCTGGCACAGTTGATGGAACTGATGCCGCGAATCCCCGGGCTCGAGATCAACACGAACCTGAGCAGACGCTATACGCAGGGTGAGATTGGCGCA
>Ga0310124_10000105_pt1 | contig 53194 bp, 49 predicted proteins | sample CB11b_AW_Bot5_MG_FD_203507 | JGI IMG/M metagenome (GOLD analysis project Ga0310124, IMG submission 203507) | Marine microbial communities from Western Arctic Ocean, Canada - CB11b_AW_Bot5 | ecosystem: Environmental > Aquatic > Marine > Oceanic | place: Canada: Western Arctic Ocean | collected... | reverse complement strand
AGGCTCCTCGGGTCAGCCTCCAGCTCGACATCTCCCGCCGGCATCCCGCCGACCGACAGCATGTAGGCCATCACATCGACGTTCTCCTGATCCGTCAGTGAGTTGGGGTTGTCCTCCGGCATGGTGACTCGGGCGTAGGCGAACAGGGTGGCGAGCGACCGTCCCTCCCAGATGCGGAGGAACCGTGCCCGCGCCAATGGCGGGGCAGACCGCATATCCGGATCGTCTGGAGCGCCATTCAGCCTGCGGCCATGACAGAACGCACAGGCGCCCGTGTACACCGCCTCGCCGCGGGTCGCTTGTACCTCGGTGAAGACGCCGTCCCACGCGGAGACCATCGAGTCGGTGTTCTCCGAGCCCTCGAGCACCGCGGTCACGTCTTCTGTGGTCACCCCGCCAAAGTCGTTCGCCCATGCGTTGCGGATGTAGTGCGCCAGCGACGCAATGTCCTCCGCGGTCAGGGCCGGAAACGGAGGCATACGGCTCGTGCCGATGGTGATACTACGGACTATCCGCGCCGCGTTCCCGAGCTTGTCATTGCCGCTCAACGCTGGGAACGTCGGCGGGTTGCCGGCACCTGAGTCCTGGTGACACAGCGCGCAGTGCTGCTCGTAGAGTTGCTGCCCTGGCTCGGATCCCGGCTGAGCGACGGCCGCTTGGGCGATGACGGTCGCGAGACCGAGCGTACCGATCACGAACTTCAGCATCGGCGGTTGCGCTCCCGTGTGTTGGCAGGTCTGGAATTAGGACCCGTGCAGAACTTATTCCTGCACGGGTCCTTAGATCCAGATGTCAGCATCGGAGAGCTCCCGATCGACCGCGAGATCCGCCCGTATGGTGACGTCGGCCTTCAGGTCACAGTCGCTGCGGAAGGGGAAATATTTCTTTCCGGAGACAAAGAGGGTGTACGCGCCGGCCGGCACCCTCACCCGCGCCACCCCCTGCTTGTCTGTGAGGGTCTTGTAGGGGTGAACGACCACCTTGGCCCCTTCGACGGGCGTCTGACGGTCCACGTCTACGGCGACGACCGTCAGGAGGCACTCGGGGGTGGGAACGGCTCGCACGCCAAAACGGGCGACCCCTTCGGCATGCGGAATGTCCAGGGCAGTCGCCGGAGCCGTGGCTTCCCAGGTATAGAGCCCCTCCGTGTCCGGGGCGCTCAGCTCCACCTGTGCATAGTGGAGCCCGGCGGTGTCGGACCATGGCTCGCGGCCGGTCGTGGCCGACGCCCGCCGTGTCCCGTCGTGGTCACGCACCTCGACCGTCCACCCGTCGGATCGGCACGCCGACGAGCATGTGACCCCGACCTTCAGCGTGAAGGTCTCGCCGCATTCGATGGTCGCTGGCACGTCCCACACCACGACCCGCGTGTCGTGCCGCTGGTTTTCGGCCGTGGTCTCGTCGTTTTTAGCCATGGATGGGGCTAGCTGGACGGCTCTTCGACGGCATGCGTGCCGGCGATGTAGCCGTGGACGTGACCTTTGCCCAGGCCATGCTTGTTGAACCCTCCCACGGCCTCGCCCCCCGCATAAAGACCGGGAATGACCTGGCCCTGCATGTCCACGACCTGCTGTCGGCCGTTGACCCGGAGGCCGCCGTAGGAGTCGTGCCAGATCACCATGATCGAGAGCGCATAGAACGGTGGCGTCATGACGGGACTCATCGGAGCCTCCGCCTCGCGCTCGAATTCAGGATCGGCACCCTCCCCCACGTAGCCGTTCCAGGTGGCCACGGTCTCGGCCAGGTATTTCAGCCGCACCCGCTGGAACTCGTGGCCCGCGTACATCTGGTCGGCCAGATCCTCGATGGTATCGGCGCGGAAGAAGTAGCCGTTGTCTGAGACGAAGGGATAGCGCAGCTCCCATCCATTCCGCTCGACCGCATCCTGATCGAAGACCGCCCAGAGTGGCCCCGAGAAATAGTCCGGAGCCTCCGATCCTTCGTTCATTGCCAGCGCGGCATCGAGACCGTGGTCGTAGTTGTACATCTCCCGGACCCACTCCTTGCGGCAATTGCGCCAGTCGAGCGGCGTGTGCGCGAGCCCCCGCCCCGGAGCGCCACCGTCGCCCGGGTATGCGCTGGGGCCGGGCCGTCGGGGCAGACGGACCTCGTTGAAGAACCGCTTCCCGACCTGGTTCACGGCGATGAGCTCTTCGAAACCCGCGTTGCCGACATTGAATCCGGAGGAGCCGCGGAAATCGAACGTCGGATGACCCGGCATCATGCCGGTATACGCATCGCGGGTCCCGAGGCGCGTCGAAATGTGGAACGTGGTGAAGTACGAGAGGTTCTGCTGCATGCCGGCCAGGTTCGCGCCGACCCGCAGGCCCGCGATGAGCGCGGAGCCGTCCTGACCCCCAGGGCCGAGCAGGGTCTGACCACTGGTCGGGAAGGCTGGCTCCCGCAAGGCGGGGTAGAACATGCTGCGGACTTCGGGGTTGCCCGCATGACCGCCGCTGGCGAGGATGACGGCCTGGCGGGCCCTGATGGTCACCGTTTCCCGCCGCTCGTCGACATTGCCGTCCTGCCACAGGCTTTGCAGGAGTTCGCCGGTCTCGGGGTGCTGCCGCGGCGAATAGTGCGCCGTGATCCCGAGCACCCGGCCCGAGAAGGGTTCCTCACGCACGATCTCGTCGAAACGCCGATGCAGCATGAACTCGACGCCCTTCTCCCTCGCCGAGAACTCCAGCGACCGGGAGAGGGCGGCACCGTTCGCCACGGCGTTGGGTCCCACTGAGCGGCTCGCGTTGTTCATCTGCACGGGGGCAAACGCACTCGACCGCTCACGATCGGCGACGCCCGCGTCCTCGGCGGTGATGGTTCCCGCCTTGATGTCGGTCTTGTCGCCCAGCATGAGGAAGCAGGTCGCCAACCGCGCGCGCGACAAGCCTCCTCCGCCATGCGTGCCGCGGACCCTCGAGAACCGGACGTAGTTGTCGATCAGGAACTGCCGGGTCGCCGGACAGTTCTCAGCCCACGCCCGCGCGAGCTCCCGTTCGTTGTACCGGTAAGGGCTTTGGCCTTTGGGGTCGACGACCGACCAGTCGGTGATATCCGTGAAGAGCAGCTCGATGCTGTCGTCCAGCTCCTCCGGGTCCTCGGCCGGGTCTACGGTGACGAGTCCCTCTCGGTCTCGCTCGCCCTTCATGTCTCGCTGCTGTACCGGGTCGCCCCCGCCGAGTGACATCCGGCCCGCGCTGTGCAGCATCCGGCCGCCGAGGTCGAAGTTCTGATCGACCACCAGCACGCTGGCCCCCAGATCCTTCGCACGAATCGCGGCGGTCAGGCCCGCACAGCCACCTCCCGCGATCACGATATCGACGTCGTAGTCCCAGGTCGTCGGCTGAGCGCCGGTCTCGGAGCCCTGCGCGTGCGTCGCGTCCGACCCCAGCAGCGCGCCAGAACCCAGCCCGGCGGCCACTCCGGTCTTGACGAAATCTCGCCGGTTCAGACCCTTCTCTGTCGCGAGCTTCGGGTCGTGGTCGGGATGGTCGCCTTTTGTCGCCATGTCTGTTTCTCTCCGCACCGGCCGCCACGACACACGACCGACGGAGTCAGCCGGCGATCCAAAGCCGTGACGCTCGACCACCCTAGCGCGGGACGCAGCGCTCCTGCAAACCGTCCCCCGTATCAGCGGCGCTCGGCCTCTCCGGTCATGGGGACGAACAGCACCGGCAGCAGGTTCCTCCGGGTAATCCCGTCGTCGCCGCGGGCGATCAGGGTCAGTGACTGTCGGTCCTGTCCCACCGGAATCACCATGCGGCCCCCTGGCGCCAGTTGGGCGATGAGCGGCTCGGGCACGTGGTCCGGGGCCGCGGTGACGATGATGGCGTCGAACGGGGCTTCGTCTGGCCAGCCTTGGTATCCGTCACCCACCCTGGTCTCGACATTCGAGTGGCCCAGGTCGGCCAGTGTCTCGCGGGCGCGCGCAGCCAGCTCGGGCACGATCTCGATGGAGTAGACCTGTGCGGCCAGCTCGGCGAGGACCGCGGTCTGGTAGCCCGAGCCGGTGCCGATCTCCAGCACCCGCGTCTCCTCGGTCAGCTGGAGCGCCTGGGTCATGAAGGCCACGATGTAGGGCTGCGAAATGGTCTGGCGATAGCCGATCGGGAGCGGACGGTCCTCGTAGGCGGCGTCTTGCTGGGTGGCCGGCACGAAGCGGTCGCGAGGGACCCGGCGTATCGCGTCAATCACCCGTGGGTCGGTGATGTCGCGGGCCAGCAGCTGTTGCTCGACCATGTCCAAACGCTCAGGCCTCCGATCCGCGCGTGGTTGCCGAGGGCGGCGCTCCGGTGCCCCGGCGGTCGCGGCGCTGTCGACCGACGGGGCGTGGCCGGCGGCCCACAGGAGTCCGAGCAGCGAGACAGCGACCGTCCGGCCGAGCCGCGCCCACATCTGCTGACCCCGTCCCACGCCTCTGTTCATGCTCTTTGTGGTCACCGTCCGCCAGACACACTCCGTGCACAGAGTCTACGACAGAGGCGCGTTCGATCTGTTTCCTGGCGGCTGCGCAAGCTCGGGACTGAGTAGGGCGAGGACACTCGCCTTGACCTGGACTCTCAGGAGAGGCATTCTCGGCCCGACGTGTTCGGCAAGGTGCGCGACGGTCTTCCCAACGGAGAGAGCAGCCAATGAAACAAGCACTAGTCAAAACGCTAACCTGTGTAGCCGTCGCTGCGCTGTGTGGCACGCCCCAAGCCGTTCTGGCCCAGGAGGGCACCCGGCTCAACAAGCTGATCGAGCTGTTTGAGAACGACCAGTCCGCATTCGGTGTCTTGTCGTTCGACTACTCCTTGAACAATGCCCGCGCGATGGCGACCTCCGGTCTCGATTTCGTATTCATCGACATGGAGCACGCGCCGTTCGACGTCGAGCGGTTGCGGTTGTTCTTGCTCGGCATGACCAACAAGCGAGCGATCAACGAGGGTGGCACCCTGCAACCGGACGTGGTGCCATTCGTGCGCATTCCCGCCGCGGGCGGGGCGGAGGAGTTGATCGCACAAGCCAAGCAGGTCTTGGACGTCGGTGTCTTCGGCATCTTCTTTCCGGCGATTCACACGCGGGAAGATGCCGAGCTGGCGGTGAGAGCGACGCGCTACCCGCAACTCTCTGGCGCGCCGGACTATGAACCCCAGGGCCTGCGAGGTCGCAATCCATCCAACGCGCAGTGGTACTGGGGCATTCGTGACTATCACGCGAAGGCGGATGTCTGGCCACTCGACCCGCAAGGCGAACTGCTGTCAATGATGTTCATCGAATCGGCCGAAGGCGTGGAGAACATCGACGACATCATCACAGTGCCTGGATTGGGTGCCATCTTCATTGGCCCGTCCGACCTGAGCACGTCGATGGGTTTCGCGAGTCCGGCGGCTCCCGAAGTCGAAGCGGCGATCCAGACCGTGCTGCGGGCCTGTCTCGACAACGACGTGCCGTGCGCGATCACCACCGGTGCGGGTTCCGTGCAGCAGCGGATCAATGAAGGCTTTCGCTTTGTCACGGTCGGTGCCGATGGAGGTCTCAATGCCGGCGCAAGCAATGCGCTGCGGTTGGGACGGCAGGCAGCCGGTCGCTAGGTTTCCTGCCGAGGTGCCCGTCTGGACGGCGTTGCTTCGTCGGTCGCCCCCGCCCGGCTGGCCGGGGCGGCCACCTGCATGCTCCCTCGTCGCGCCTTGTCAGCCGAACGCCTCGGCAGGAAACCGCTCTGATCGTTTTTCCGCACCCTGCTGATATGGCGTTTGAGTTGGGATACGCCGCCTGGAGAACAGACTACGGGACGGGCACCAGCGTTTTCAGCTCCTCGAACCAGTTTTCGACGACGATGATCTCAGGCACGGCGCCGTCTTCCCCGACGCTGTGCACTTTGATCATCAGAAAGCGCTTCCCGTCCGGGGACACGTCGTAGTAGCGGGAGTTGGGTCTGAGGACACACGCCGTGCCATCGAACAGGACCTCCGGATTGCCGTACGCGAACGTCGCGCCCTCGCCGCGGACCGGCACCGCCACCAGACTCGGCGCTGGGTCCGTGTAGAACAGTTCCTGCCGGTCCGGGTCCGGGCTCCATACCGGCTGGGTGCCGCCGGTGGTCGACACTTGCCACCGTCCAGCGTCCACGTCGGGAAACGGTCGCACGTAGATTTCGTTCCGCCCCGACTCGTCGGATTGGTACGCGATCCAACGGCCGTCGGCGGAGAACGTGGCACCCCGCTCGTTGGCGTTGCTGACCAGCAGCTCCTCGACCACTCCGTCGCCATCCGCGTGAGGCCGGCACCGGTCTGCATCACGACGTGCTGCGCATCCGGAGAGACCGCAAGAGGGTAGATTCCCCGCGGATGGTCCGTCAGCCGCTCGACACAGCCGGTGCCGTCGGCCGCCTTGGCGAACACCTGAGTCGCCTGGCGCCGAGACCCGAACAGCACCCACTGGCTATCCGGCGTCCAGATGGGACCGCCGTCGCTGGCTGATTCGAAGGTGAGCCGGGTCAGCGTCTCCCTGGCGAAGTCCCATGTCCAGATGTCAGCGGCCTGCTGATCGACGATTTAGACCGCCACTCGCGTACCGTCGGGCGCGACCCGGGGAGCAGCGTAAAGGCGCGGCTCCGTGGCGAAGGCCTCTTCCGCTCCGTCTCGATCAACCCACACCAGCGACCGATTGCTGTTCCTGACGGAGCCCGCCAGATACATCAGGGTCCCATTCTTCGCGACCGCCGCCTGGTCATACCCATTGTTGTTGCTGACTGGGACGTCTTCCAGCACAGGCACCGGCAACCCGGTGACCTCCTGTCGATCGGCATCGAACGGGACCGCCCAGAGAGCGTTGTCGCGTGCAAAGATGATGTGTCCCGTTGACACGTACCGCGGGCGAGTTCCCTGCAGCGAGAGGGATCGTCGGTCTCGAGTGTCCAGCGCCACGCGGGCAATCTGGTCGCCATCTGCCCCCGTTCGCACCGTGAACAGCGCCGCCTCGCCGTTCGGCAGCACGTCGGGAGCAAGATGCGCGACTTCTCCCTCCCCCAGGGTGGTGAGGGGTTCCGATACACCGCCAGCCTGTGCGCCCTCGCACAGCAAGACGACCTTGCGTTGGAGTGGCTGGCGACCGCCGTGGATCAAGGGTTCATCAATCATCCGCTGCTCACCCAGCTCGATCCGTTTCTTGAGAGGCTACATGGCAACCCGCGTTTTGAGACGCTCATGAAGCGAGTCAAGCACGAGTGGGAGACGTTTGACGACAGAGACTGAGCGGTGAAGGCTTCCGCGGCTACTCGTAATCCTCGGCCGCGAGCGACAGCCGCACGACCTCCACGTCGTTTCGCACGACGACGTGTCGGTTCGCGAACGCCGGGTGTGCCCACAGCACCGCGCGGTCGTCCCAGCGGCCAGAGGCGCCGCCGCGGGTGCGGGTGGTCGGCTCCAGCAACAGTGTCCGGTCGACCTCTTCGTACCCGGCCGGTGTGAAGCGGGCGATGATCAGTTCGCCCGTCTCGTTGGTGACGAACCAGCGGGCGCCGTTCTGGACCAGGTACGAATTCGCCCAGCGCTCGTTCGGCGTCAGCCGGTCGGTCGACCAGAGTCGCGTGCCGGTCGCCGCGTCGACGCCGCGGAACTCGCCGTAGCTGCTGAGACCGTAGATGGTGTCGCCCACGACCACCGGCGTCGACAGCGTCGCCCCTTGCGGTGGACGGTCGGTTCGGTTGGGGTTCGCGCCGTCCCAGAGCAGGCGCGCCGCCGGCCGATCGGGATTGAGCGCCAGCATCAGACCGCCGCTCTCCACCTGCGTGACGAGCAGATACCTCCCGCTTCTCACGGGTGACCCGATCGTCAATCCGCTGGGGACCGAGAAGTCGTGCTGCCACCAGATGTCCCCAGTGGCCGGATCGAGCGACGTCACCGCCGCCGCGTGCCAGACAATCAACTGCCGCTCGCCGCCGGCGGTAATCACGATCGGCGAGGAATAGCCCGGCTCCGACGTCGTCTCGATCGCGCGCCACGCCTCTGCGCCCGTCGCCGTGTCGAACGCCACCACCATCGCATCTGGCTCACCGCCGAGCACGACGATCAGGTGGTCGCCCTCGACCAGCGGCGACTGCGACACGCCGAAGACCGGCACGGTCACCGCAAAGTTGGCGACGGTATCCACTCGCCAGACCAGGTCCCCCGTCGCGGTATCGAAGCACGACAGCATGCCGGCTGCGCCCAGGATGTATACCTGGTCGCCGTGCACCGTGGGCGTGGCCCGGGGGCCGGTCGCAAACTTGACGTTGATGTTGCGGTAGGTCGCCGGCCATTCCCGCGTCCACAGCTGCGCGCCGCTCGCCTCGTCGAGCACGACGAGCCGCTCGTGGCCGTCCAATGTGCGGCTCCCGGGTGTTTCCTGGTAGTCGAGGACGAAGACGCGACCGTCCGCGACGGCCGGCCCGGCGAAGCCGCCGCGTACCGGCGCCCGCCATTTCACGATCAGGCCGTCGTCGGCGAAGCGCTCGACGAGGTCGGTGTCCCGCCAGACCGCGTCCCGGTCCATGCCGCGCCACTGCGGCCAGTCCTCAGCGTCGAGCGCGAGCGTGGCCAGCGCGACGACGGCGCACGTGACGGCGGTGGCCATCCGGCTCGGGGGGCGACGGTTAGACATCGGTTACTCCACGTCAGTTCGTCTGGACGAGGCGCCCGAGTTCCTCAAACCAATCCAACACCACCATTAGCCGCGGCGGCTCGATCAGCTCGAGCGACACGAAGTATGTGCCGTCGGGTGCGATGTCCCAGGCCGCGTCCAGGCCGTCGAAGAGCTGGACCGGGTTGGAAAAGGAGAGCTCCGAGCCGTTGTCGGTGACCCGCACTTCCATGGCGCGTGTGCCTTGACGGTAGACGATGCGGTCGTCGGCCACCCAGACGGGGTGGCTTTCTCCGCCGCCACGGCTGATCTGCTGGAACCAGTCGCTGCCGTCTTCGCGCCGGGGATAGGGACGCACGTAGACCTCCGTGGCACCGAATTCCTGCGAGTCGTACACGATGTGCCGGCCGTCTGGCGAGAACGACCCGTCCCACTGCATCCCGGGGGCCGCCAGGAAGTGCTCGGGCTGTTCAGAGTCGTCCTCAGTATAGACCCAGAGGTCCTGTTCGTCGCTCGGTGTCGACACGACATATTTGCCGGACGGGTGGGCGTCGCTCGCGACTTTGTAAGGCTCATCGAAGAACAGCGGTCGCGCCGGGGCGCTGGCGTCCGCCGGGCGAATCAGGAGATCGCCGGCACCGAGCGTGTCGGTGGTCCAGACGACAGAGCGGCCATCGGCCGACCAGATCGGGTGCTCGTTCCAGTCCGCTTCCTGTGAAATGGCCCGGAAATTGTCGCGCTCCAGGTCGTACACCCAGACCTCTGAGCCGCCGCCGACCTCGGAGACAATTTGGGTCACGAGCTGCCGGCCGTCGGGTGACAGGCGGAGGACAGTGACGAAGCGGCGGCGCGCCTCCTCGAGATCGTGGTCGGCCTGGAGCCCCATCCAGAACTGTTCTGATGTGCCGAAGTAGCGTGCCAGACGCAGCGCCGTGTCGGCGGTGATCGAACGCTTCGCGTGCACGATCTCGTTGATTCGACGCGGAGGTACGCCCATCGCCCTGGCGATACGGTTCTGACTGAGCCCCATGGGGACCAGGAACTCTTCGAGCAAGATCTCTCCAGGATGCTGGAACTCGGCCGCTCCAATAACCGGGGCACCGGCGGCGTCCCGGTCGAGCTTCGTGTCCCTGGCCTGATAGAACTCGCCCATGCCGCCTTCGCCGCTCTTGGCGGAGACCTCGTAGACGCCGAGGCGTGGGCCGGGGGAGAGTGGCATGAGTCGACGAGAATCAGCCGATGGTACCTGCGAGGCTGTCGAACACGTGGTAGCGAAGATACGAGTCAGGCGGCCGACAGCTTTTGAACCCGGAGCTTCTTTCGCTTTCGCTCGGCGTGCCAGAGATCGTATTGAACCTGCTGATTCAGCCAGCTCTCTGCAGTCGTATCGAAGGCGAGCGAGAGCCGCACGGCCATCTCCGGACTGATGCCGGCCCGGTTGACGATGCTCGACAGGGTCTGTCGACTGATGCCGAGCGCCGTTGCTGCGTCCGTTACGTTGTTCCGCGGAGGGTTGGGTACCGTCACTCCGCTGCTACAGATGCGCCCATTCGCAGGGCGGTGGCTTCAAGTCTCCGGTCCAGAGTCCACAACCCACACCCGGCCAGAAGCGTCGACGCCAACAGGTGCATGTCGATCCAGCCGAGGCCGTGGCCATGGAGCTTGTGTGCGCCTGCGAGTTCGAGGACTTCCTCATGCTCGGCAAGGGGCACCCCGGGGAGAGCACCGAGCAGGCGGAGAATGCGGTCGCGTTCGGTCAGGTTGCCGCACGCCAGTTCTCCGATGATGAACGGATGACAGAGTACGCGTGCGTGGTCCAGCAGACCGGCAAGGCGGTCGTTACGGCGTCGCAGATGGTCGACCCAGACCGACGTGTCCACCAGCGTCATCAGGCTGCCGGAGACCGGCGTCGTGGAATGGGCTTGAGCTGCGGTTCTGTACTCCCGAGGGCGGCAAGGCGGCGAGCACTCTCCTGCGCGATCAGGGCTTCAAGTCCTCGGCGCACGAGCGCCGTCTTCTCGCTCGTGCCCGTCAGCTTGGCGGCACGGTCCAGCAGTTCGTCGTCGATATTGAGCGTGGTTCGCATATGCACGAGTATGCATGTGTTATACATACACCGCAACCGTCGGATCCGCGCTGCCCATCTCGCCTTCGCCGATCTTGGCGGAGACCTCAAATTCCCATGTCCGTTCCAGAGAGTGATTGGATTATGTCGGCTGGGTCAGACCGCGTTTGAGGAACAGGGGAGGGACAACGAGGTCGGCGTCGAAGATGGCGACAAACTCGGTCATGCTGAACTCTAACCCCACAACTTGCGGCTGAATGGTTCGACGCGACCATGGTCGTACAGCAAGGGATGGTCGCAATCTTCTGCCTGCAAGAGCGGGCCGTCGATGTCGACATACTTGCAACGCTGCGCGATTACATAGGCCGGCGCCATGGCGAGCGACGATCCGAGCATGTTTCCGACCATGAGGTCGAAACCCATGGCTAGCGCCTGTTCGGCAAGCGCGACGGCCTCCGTGAGTCCCCCAGTCTTGTCCAGCTTGATATTGATGAGCTGGTACAGGCCGCCAAGCCGGTCAAGATCTGCCCGAGAATCGCAGGATTCGTCGGCACATAGCGGAAGCAGTGACTCGTAGCCGCGAAGCGCCTCGTCGTCGTCGGTCGCAAGCGGCTGCTCGATCATCTCGACCCCCAGGGCCTTGAGCCTTGCCGAATACGTGTCGAGATCGTCGACAGTCCACGCCTGGTTGGCGTCGATCACGATGGCGGCGTCGGGGGCACCTCGTCGAATGGCGGTGATCTGCTCGATCGGGTCGCCGATACCCACTTTCACTTTGAGAATCGGAAAATCACGGTGCTCGGCCGCGTCTTGTTCCGTCTGCTCCAGCGACGCGAGGCCCACCGTGTAGACGGTTGTCACCGGGTGCGGTTGCCAGTCGAGCATGTGCCACACGGTTTGCCCGGACTGCTTTGCTTCGAGATCCCAGAGTGCGCAGTCCACGGCATTGCGTGCGCCACCGGGCGACATGATCTGCTGCAACTCGTCGCGACCGATCCCCGAGGCAAGTTGTGGTACGACCGCCTCGATTTGCGCCGCGATGGATGCGACGCTTTCGCCTTTGTAGGTCACCCCGGCTGCCTCGCCCGTGCCCGCGTGCGTGCCATCCCCGATGCGGCAGATCAGTGTGTCGGCATGCGTATGTTCCTCACGCGAAATCTTGAACGGCTTTCGCAAGGGCCAGCTCTTCACTTCGAGCGCGGTGTCGTATCGCACGGTGTCTCCGGTTAGAAGTGTTCGTCCAGATAGTCAACGATGGGTGCAACGCCGGTCGCGACCGGGTCGACACATGGCAATCCCGTCAACTTCGAGAGGTCGCGCAGGTAGGTGTCCCGTGCGTCGGCCCCTAAACCGGAGGTATTGATACTGACACCGGCGCAGCGGATGCGGGCGTTGGTTACGCTACCGCACACGATCGTGTGTTCGATCAGGTGTGGAATGCTCGGCAGGAGGCAGTCGGGAAACGCGGCGACGTATTCCCGCCCGGCCTCGTGGCACACGACAAACGCGTCTGGTTGCGATCCGTGCAGAAGCCCGAGCGTGACCGCGGCGTAGCCAGGGTGAAACAGTCCGCCTTGGCCCTCGATGACGTCCCAGTGGCCGGCCGCGTTGTCGGGCGACAGAACCTCGGCCGCACCAGATACAAAATCTGACACGACGGCGTCGATCGGAATGCCGCCGCCCGCGATCATGATGCCGGTCTGACCGGTGGCCCTGAAATCAGCCTTCCAGCCGCGGTCGGTCATCTCCTTGGCAATCGAGAGCGCGGTAAATTTTTTGCCGACCACACAGTCGGTGCCGACTGTCAGCAGGCGTTTCCCGGTCCGTTGCGCCCCGGTACCGACCGGCAGGTCGGCCGGCGGCGACCGCACATCGATCAGGCTGACGCCGCCGTCTCTTGCGGCTGCCGCGAGCCCCGGCACGTCCGTCAGCGACGAGTGGGTGCCGGCGCATATGTCGAGCCCAGCGGCGGCCGCCTCGAACAACGGCGCAACCCAGTGCGGCGGAATGGTGCCGCCGACGCCGGCCACGCCCCAGATCATCGTCGCCGCGCCAGCCGCTTTGGCCTCGGCGGGGGTCATGTCCGGAAGACCCAGATCCACACCTGATCCGGGCAGCCGATACTGGCCGGTACACAGCGCCGGGCGCCAGTGGGCTATCCCAGCGCCAGTCTTGGCGTGCAGCCTCTCGGGCTCATCGCCAAGAAACACAAGGTAGGGCGCTTTGATCCGTATCTGCATTCGAGCCTTGCAGGGTAGTGGCCACCGACAAACAGTGCGATCCGAACCGCCGCTGCATGGTCAGAATCATAGACGACTCTGCGGACACCACTGGCTGCTAGGCAACCACTGTCGAGCGTATCGCGAGCTATCGGTGTGGTCTTGTGCGGTGCGTGTCGGTGCCATCAACCGGGGCCAGCAGTCCCACGAAATAGAGCAGCAGTCCCACCGCCAGGATCACGGCCGGTGTCGCCGTCGGGATGTCGGTGAGCCGCTCCTCCCAGCCTCCGAGCCGGGTCGACGTCAGGTTGAGTGGAATCTCGCCGGACAGCATCCGGTAGATCGGGACTCCGATGCCGATGGCGATGCCGGCCAGCACGGCGGCCCAGGTCGGGCGATCCCGCCGCGCGTCGACGGCCGTGCGATGGTGGATCGCCGGGCCGTCATCGAGACGCGCGATGCGTGTGATGATGCCGGCCGTCAGCCCAGCCGGCAGCCGGACGTCCGGTAGCCCGGCGAGCTCGAGCGCCACGGCGCGGGCCGCCGCCAGTGCTGGTCCACATGTGGGGCAGTCGCGGGCGTGACGCTCTGCCCCCTCCAGTTGGGTCGCCGGCCGGCTCCGGCGAGTAGCCGCCCACCTGCCGCTATAATCCACCGACAGTTCGTACCCCGCCTGCTTTGGGGTCGCGGCGGAGTCACCATGACAATCAAGCAGGTTGCCGGGTGCGTGGTCGGTGTGCTTCTGGACCCCTAGGTAGCCGTGTCCCATGGGTAGCGTGAGCGTGGCGGTCACCGGGGCGAACAGCTCCGTGGGTACCGTACTGCTGACCCGTTTGCTTGGCCAGGGCGACATTCGTGTCGTGGCCGGGGTGCGCTCCACCAAGGCGCTGGAGGGACTCCCTCGTTCACCCCGACTGACCCCCGCGATCATCGGCTACGACCGGCCCGAGAGCCTGACCGCCGCGCTGCGCGACGTCGACTGTGTCGTGCATCTTGCCGGCGTTCTCTTCGAGAGCAAGGCCACCGACTATCAGACCGCCAACGTGGGCACTACCCGGGCGCTCGTCGCGGCGGCGCAAGCGACCGGCGTGGGCCAGGTCGTGTTCATCAGCTCGCTGGGCGCCGACCCGGACTCGACCAACGGATATTTTCGTTCCAAGGGCGAGGCTGAGAAGGTTGTCAGCGCCGTGACCATGGACGCCACCATCATCCGGACGCCGCTGCTCTTGGGGCCCGACACGTCCGGCGGCCGCGCGTTGTTTCGCACGGCGTTGCAGTCGTCGGTCAGAGTGCTGGGTGGCGGGGCGCACCGGCTGCGCCCGCTCGACGTCGACGATCTGTGCCACGGTATCTGTGCCTGCACGCAACGGCCGGTCCCGGGCGTGAGGACGCTCGAGCTCGTGGGGCCGACCACCCTCACGTATCGGGAACTGCTCGAACAGATGGCGGGGCTACAGGGGCACGAGCTCACGGTCGGCTCGACGCCGGTCTGGCTGGCCAGGTTCGGCGCCGGTCTCGTTAGGCTCACACGCACCGGCGGCATGACGCCGACGGTGATCGATGTCATCACCTCGGATGAGATGGTCACCCACAACGCCGACGCCGACCTGGGAATCACACTCACGCCGTTGTCGGACACGTTGGCCAAGCTGAAGGATCACGACTCATGACCGCGCGCCAAACCGAGCCCCCCGCACCGGACGCGCCACCGGGAGGGCCACGCCCCAGCCGCGGGATGGCCGGTCGCCTGGGCTTCGTCGCTCTCAGCCTCGCGTGTTTCGCCTACCTGTACTACCGTCTGAACGGGGCCGCGGCTCGTGAAGGGCTCTCACTCGTCGATTACATGGTGCAGGTGTTCGACACCGTGCAATGGGTGCCCTGGATCGGGCTGATGGTCGCCTACTCGGGGTTCTACTTTCTGATCGACACCCTGGTCGCCACTCGCGCGCTGACCTGGTTCATCAAACCGATCCGATACCGGGACATCCTGCCCATCCGCGCCAGCGCCTACATCATCTCGATCTTCAACGAACAGATCGGGAAAGGCGCGATGGCCTACTACCTGAACAAGCGTGACGGCGTGCCGGGGTGGGAAGTCGGTTCGGTGATGCTGTTCGTCATGTTCTGCGAGGTGTTCTACCTGCTGACCTGGGCCACGGTCGGGTTCGTCTTCAGCGGCGCCGCGTTGCCGGAGGTCTTCGGACTCATCCCCTACATCGCGGCCGCCGCCGTGGTGGTGTTCGCCCTGTGGGTCCTGTATTTCCGGGGCACGATCCTGCCTGGCAACCAGCTGCGGGAGAAGCCGATCCTTCACGCTTTCAAGATGGCCAGGCTCAAACACTATGCGCTGTTTCTGTTGCTGCGCTCGCCCGCGCTGCTGTCCGCCGTGGTCGTCTACACCATCGCATTGCGCCTGTTTGGTATCGACGCGTCCTTTCTCTCGCTGCTCGGCTATCTTCCCGTCATCTTCTTCGCCGCGGCCGTGCCCACCCCGATGCGTGCGGCCGCCATCACGTTCTGGGTCATCTTGTTTCCCGAGAACGAGGGACAGATGGCGGCGTTCGGATTCGTGCAGCACAACTTCTTCATCTTGTTCAACGCGCTGATCGGCGTGGCGTTCTGGCGTCGGGCGCAACGTGATCTGTTTGGGTAGTCGACCGTGGCGCACCTGCTCACGGCCGTCAGATTGGCGCTGGCACTGCCGTTGGCCCTCGCGTTTGCCCGGCCGGCGTTTCTGAGCGCCGGCCTTCTCGCCGGGCTGCTGGGCATAGCGATGGCCAGCGACTACCTTGACGGGATCGTGGCCCGTCGACAGGGCACGGCGTCAGCGGCTGGTCAGGTGTTCGACCACGGTACCGATTGGTTGTTCGTGACAGCAGGATCGACTGGCGCTGCCATGGCCGGCGCCGTTCCACTGATACTGCCGGTGCTGATCACCGTCGCCTTCGCCCAGTATGTGTTCGACTCCTACTGGGTACATCGTCAAAAACGGCTCCGCATGAGCGCGATCGGACGATGGAACGGCGTGGGCTACTTCGTCCCGCTGGTGCTGCTCGCCGGCGCACGTATCGACCTGGGGCCCGCACTGACATCGATATTGACGCTGACCGCCCGCTTAGCCAGCTACGCGCTGGTCGTGTCCACGCTCGTCTCTATCGTGGACCGCGCCACCGCAGCCCGCCGCGCGTGAGCCTGGTTTTCCGACGAGGCGTCCGTGTGGACAGCGTTGCTTCGTCGGTCACAGCCCGCCTGGCTGCTCCCTCCTTGCGCTTTGCCACGCAGACGCCTCGTCAGAAAATCTAGGTCCGAGACTGGACGCGGAATGACCACCAGCCGTCTGGGCGCCGCGCGTCGGCCGGCGGCGCGGGGTTGTCCGCGGCGGCCATCTGCTGGAGTTTGGCCACCCTCGCACGCCAGGCCTGGTCGAGCTCGGCCGGATCCAGAACTCGTCTGACCGTCACGGGGTAGACGGTCCCGTTCAGCCGGAGTCTGGCCCTACCATTCTCGACGGCCGCGTTCGACCACCGTTTGGTGCCGCACTGTGAGCAGCTCAGATACAGGTGTCCGGTGGGCGTGGACATGCAGTTCAGATTGATGGCGTGCGGCAGGAGGCCGACGCTGATCTGGATCTGGCACAGCGGCACCTGATTGGCGAATGCCCAGTCGTTGACCGGCGCCTCGGCCGCGGTACCGAAGAGGTAGGCGCCCGGAGCGCGATCGCATGGACAGGTATACGACCAGCCCAGGAATCCCAGCGCCAGCAGCGCCACCACCACCGCAGAGCCGATGACGGCCGGTTGTCGATACGACCGTGTGACTGGTCCGCTTGCCGGTGTCTCACTCATCAGTTCGCCTCCCTCTACCTGGTCGTGCGGGCGTTCACTGGCGCTTCGCCAACAGGGTCGGTCTCGAGCCCTGGCCTGATCAGCGTGGGCGAGCCAGAGCGGGCCCAGCCCGGTGCCGGTGTCTGCACCACGGGACCCAGATCCGCCGCGTGAAAGGACCGCGCCACCTGCGGAGCCGGCGGTTCGCCATACGAGGTGGAGCGCTGTTTCGGGGTTCGACCAGCCCCAGAGATCAACGCTTCCATCTGTTCCGGTGACAACTCTTCACCGAACCCCGCGCCGGCGGCCCGGGTGATGCTCTCGTTCATGAGCGTGCCGCCCAGGTCGTTGACCCCCGCTTCGAGGCACGCGCGCACGCCACGTGGGCCCAACTTGACCCACGAGGCTTGAATGTTCGGCACCAGCGGGTGCAACGCCAGTCTGGCCACCGCATGCATGAGCAGCGACTCTCGGAACGTCGGGCCACGGCGGGCTTGCCCCTTCAGATAGAGCGGCGCCTCCATATGGACGAACGGCAGCGGGACGAACTCGGTGAACCCGCCCGTGGTGGCCTGCAGATCTCGGATGCTGGTCAGATGACGCGCCCAGTGCCGGGGACGATCGATGTGCCCATACATGATGGTGGCCGTCGTTCTGAACCCCACGCGATGCGCGGTGTCCATCACGTCGAGCCACTGTCCGGACGAGAGCTTGTCGGGGCACAGCGTCTCCCGTACCTCGTCGTGCAGCACTTCGGCCGCCGTGCCCGGGAGCGTCCCGAGTCCCGCCGCCTTCAGTTGCCGGAGGAACGCATCGAGCGAGATGCCGAGCGTGGCGGCGCCTTGCCAGACCTCGAGGGGCGAGAAGGCGTGCACATGCATGTCCGGCACGGCCGCTTTGACCGTGCGACAGATGTCCAGATAGGTCGCGCCGGTGTACTCGGGGTGGATGCCGCCCTGCATGCATACTTCGGTGGCCCCGCGTTCCCACGCTTCCACGCTGCGGCGGCCAATCTCTTCGAGGTCGAGGTCGTAGGGCGCCCCGCGCAGATTCTCGCTGAGCTTGCCCTTTGAGAAGGCGCAGAACTGACACTTGAAGTAGCAGACGTTGGTGTAATTGATGTTGCGATTGACGACGTAGGTGACCTCGTCGCCATTGACCTCACGGCGTAGCGCATCCGCCGCGCGCACGACGGTGACGAAATCGTCGCCTCTGGCTGAGAAGAGCTCTGCAATCTCGGACTCGTCGAGCCCGTCGCCACGAGACGCCAGGGCGCAGAGCGCCTGCATCCTCGACGTCGGGACCGGCGCCTTCGCGTCGTCCAGGCGGTCGAGGAGCGCCGCCGGTAGCACCGCGTCGCGATCGCCAGGCGACCACGTCCCCTCGCGCGCAAACCCGTCCGCTTCGGAGGCCTGCACGACGGCCGTCCGGAGTCCTTCCGCCACCCAGGTGTCGAGTTGCCGCACGTAGGGGGGATACACCGTGAGCCGCTCGGTCAGCACCTTGCCCTCGCGCTCGGTCTCGCGGGCCAGTTGCTCGAGATGTGGCCATGGCGCTTCCGGATTGACGTGGTCGGGGGTGACCGGCGACACACCGCCCCAGTCGTTGATGCCGGCCCGAATCAAGGTGCCGAAGGTATCCGGGCTCAGGTTCGGCGGCGCCTGAATCGCCATCTCGGGGCCAAAGATGACTCGGGCGCAGGCAATCGTCCACAACAGGTCGTCGAGTGTAGGTTCGGGGGCCTGCGCCATCCGAGTCTGTGGCTTGGCCCGGAAGTTCTGAATGATGATCTCTTGGATGTGCCCGTACTCGTCGTGCAGGGCCCTCAGCGCCAGCAGCGAAGCGATGCGCTCTTCCCGGGTTTCGCCGATCCCGATCAAAATGCCCGAGGTGTAAGGAATCGCCAGCTCGCCCGCGAGACGCATCGTGGCCAGACGGGCCTCGGGGTCCTTGTCGGGTGACCCGTGGTGCACTTGGCCCGGCTCCAGCAGACGCGGCGACGCGCTCTCGAGCATCAGCCCCTGCGACGGGCAGACCTCGCGCAGCCCGCGCAACTCGGTCTCCGTGAGGACACCCGGGTTGGCGTGGGGCAGCAAGCCGGTCGCCTCGAAGACGGCGCCGGCGGCGGCCACCAGATACGAGATGGTCGTGGGGTGTCCCAGCTCGGCAAGCTCCGCTCGCGCCTGTGGGTACCTCAGCTCCGGTCTGTCGCCCAGTGTAAAGAGCGCCTCCCGGCACCCCGCTTCGGCGCCACGCCGGGCCACGTCCACGACCTCGTCGAGCGTCAGATAGGCCCGCTCACCCGGTCGGGGGGACTGGGCGAACGTGCAGTAGTGGCAGACATCCCGACACAGCTGGGTCAGCGGGATGAAGACCTTTCTGGAATAGCTGACCGCCTGGCCGAATCCGGCATCGCGGAGTGCCGCCGCCCGCTCCATGAGCTGGGGCAGGTCGTGTTCACCCACCAAGGCCAAGGCGGCATCGTGGGACGGTCGAGTATCGGTGCGAGAAGCCATCGTGGGTTCAGCAAGCTCGTCCAGCTGACGGTCCGCAGACGCTTATAGTACGTCGAGCCTGCGGTGTGCAGCCAGGCAAGAAGGTGAGAGCAGCGTGAGTATCGCGACATTTGGCCAGGTCGACCGGTGGAGCCACACTCAATTGCGGACCTGTCTCGCGGCGGCGGAGGCCCGCGAGGGTCGGGAGCTGCGTGGGGTGCTGTGTGCAGACCACCACCCGGGCTACAGCCAGCCGATTGGTGGCGTCGTCGCCTATCGCCACCACGTGTCGCCGTCTGGCGTGGGCTACGACATCGCCTGTGGAAACCTGGCCGCGCGGACCAACATCCGTATCGATACCCTGAAACCGGACCTGCCTCGCGTCATGGATGAAGTCTGGGCGCGTCTGAGCTTTGGGATAGGACGCAAGAACCCGGAACGGGTCGACCATCCCGTGCTGGACGAGATTGCCCACAGCCCCGTCTCCGAGCAACGGCGCATGGCGCCGCTCGCGGGCAGTCAGCTCGGCACCGTTGGTGGCGGGAACCACTACATCGACCTGTTTGCCGACGAAGACGGTTGGGTCTGGATCGGGGTCCATTTCGGGTCACGCGGGTTTGGTCATCGAACCTGCACGGGCTTTCTGGCGCTGGCTCAGAACCGGGCGTGGGATGACAAGGTCACAGGTGGTGGCATGGACGCGCTGCCCGTGCTGATCGACACGCGCACCGACCTGGGGACTGACTACGTAGCGGCCATGGAGATAGCCGGCCGGTATGCGTACGCCGGACGCGAGTGGGTCGTGGACCGCGTGGCGCGGATTATCGGGGCAAGCCTGACCGACACCGTGCACAACCACCACAATTTCGCTTGGCGGGAGCGCCACGACGGCGAGGACTTCTGGGTGATCAGGAAGGGCGCCACCCCGGCGTTTCCGGGACAGCGCGGATTCGTCGGCGGCTCGATGGGCGAGATCAGTGTCGTGCTCGAGGGACAGGAGTCACCGATGTCCGCGCGGTCGCTGTACTCAACGGTTCACGGCGCTGGGCGCGTGATGTCCCGGACCGAGGCAGCCGGTCGCGTGAAGCGGCGCACGCAGTGGGCCTGCATGCGGCGTGACTGTGACGGGTCGCTTCCCATCCGGACGGCGAAGAGCTCTGACGGGGCCAACCCGCGCTGTCCCACCTGCGGTGGGAAGACACAGAAGCATCGGACGCGCGAGGTCGTGAAGACTGGCAAGGTCGACTGGCCGTCGGTGCAGGCTGAAGTGCGCGCCCGAGGCGTAGAGCTGCGCGGGGCCGGCGCGGACGAAGCCCCGGAGGTCTACAAGCGGCTGCCGGAGGTGCTCGAGGCGCACGGCGACACGATACGTGTGCTGCACACGCTGCAGCCGGTCGGCGTCGCCATGGCCGGCATGGAGGAGTTTGATCCGTATAAGGATTGAGCGCGATTCTGCGGCGACGTTCAGACCGCGACGTCGTGCTCCCGCAGCACGTCGTTCAAACTCGTCTTGCGGTCGGTCGATTCCTTACGCTGACCGATGATCAGCGCGCAGGGGACGCCGAACGTACCGGCTGGGAACGTGCGCGGCTGAGTACCCGGAATCACGACCGAGCGAGTCGGCACCCGGCCGCGGTGAACCACCGGTTCGGGGCCCCTGATGTCGATGACCGGCGTCGACGCTGTCAGCACCACGCCGGCCCCGAGAACCGCTTCCTTCTCCACCCGCACGCCTTCGACGACGATGCAACGGCTCCCGACGAACGCACCGTCTTCGACGATGACCGGGGCCGCCTGTAGCGGTTCGAGGACCCCTCCGATGCCCACACCGCCCGAGAGGTGCACGTCGCGACCGATCTGCGCGCAGGAGCCGACCGTGGCCCAGGTGTCGACCATCGTGCCGGACCCCACGTATGCCCCGATGTTGACATACGACGGCATCAGGACCACGCCGCGCTCAAGATGGGCTCCGTAGCGGCACAGCGCGTGCGGGACGACGCGCACGCCAGCTTGCGCGAAGTTCTTCTTGAGGGGAATCTTGTCGTGGAACTCGAGGCCTCCGACCTCGATGACCTCCATCGACCGCAATGGGAAATACAGCAGGATCGCCTGCTTGAGCCAGTCATGCACCACCCAGTCTCCGTCCCTGGGTTCGGCGACCCGGAGGGCCCCGCTATCGAGGCGAGCGATGACCGCGTCGACCTCGGCTCGGACCGCTTCGCGCGCCTCAGGGGTCCCGGCCGCATAGGCGCTCCGAATCGCCGTTTCCAGCTCCTGCGTCGACGTGTCTCGAGAACTCATGGGCGTGCTCACGGTTGGATCCTCTGCAATCTCGCCGCGGCGTCGCGGCTGTCGTCTTCGGTGCCGACCAGGGCGAAACGGACGTGTCCCTCTCCGCCCGCTCCCAAGAACGCCCCGGGCGTGACCAGCATGTCCTCTTCCAGGAGACGCTCGGCGAAGCGAATCGAATCACCAAAGCCCTCGGGCACGCGCAACCACAGATAGAAGGTCGCGTTGCCACCGTCGTGGTGCCAGCCGCGGCGCTCAAAGGCCTCAAGGAAGCACTCCCGACGTCTGCGATAGCGGTCGAGGATCTCCTGCACGTGCGTGTCGTCGTCCCACGCCGCGGACGCGGCGTCCTGGACGAAGGCCGGGGTGGCAACGCCGACGCTGGGTCGAAATTTTGCCAGGGCCGCGATCAAACTGGGGTCGCCGACGACAAAGCCACTGCGATACCCGGTCATGCACGAGCGCTTGGAGCACGAGTGGAAGGCCAGCACACCCTCGAAGTCCGGTGCCTCTTCGGGCACCAGCACCGACGGGTGCGGCGCCCCGAAACAGATATCCGCGTAGCACTCGTCTGAGGCGAGGACGAAGTCGTGCTCACGCGCGAGTTCGCGCATGCGCGCGTACCAGGCTGCGTCCGCTTCGGCCCCGGTCGGGTTGTGGGGGTAGTTGATCCACATCATCGCCGTTCGCCCCAGCATCTCCCTACCGAGCGACTCAGGGTCTGGTCGGAAACCGGACTGCCGAGTCAACGTGACCGCGTGAACCATGCCCCCGGCGTAGCGAGCGCCCTCGACGTATACCGGATAGGCCGGTTCAAACACCACCACGCCTCGTCGCGTTCCCCGGGGGTCGAGAAGCGCCAGGTGCGACGTGAAGATGCCTTCCTTGGTCCCGGTGACCGGGAGGATGTGACGATCGGGGTCGACGTCGAGCGCGAATCGCCTTTTCAGATAACCCGCGATGCTGACCCGAAGCTGGCGCGTGCCCTTCACCGTTGGGTACGAGGACACCTCGGGCACCGCGTCTGCAAGGGCGCGGCGGATAAATCCCGGAGTGGGGTCCCGCGGGTCGCCTTGCCCGAAGTCGAGCACGGTTCGACCTTGGTCCTGCCGCCGCCGCTTGATCTCGAGGAGCCGGGCGAAGGGGTATTCTCGCTCTTGCTCCAACAGCGGATTCACGAGACTTCCCGGACTTCCTGGAGGAAACGCTCGAATAGGGCGGCGCTTTGGGTCATCGCATCGATCGTGGCGTACTCCTCCTTCTGGTGAGCCTGCGCCGGGATGCCCGGGCCGCAAGAGACCGCATCGATGCCCCATTCACTGAAGCGTCCGACATCGGTCCACGCTTGTTTGGCGCGGACCGCGCCGCCCGCGGCGGCGACCAGGGCCTGGCAGAAGGGATTCTCGGAGACCACGCGGCCTGCCGGTGACAGGTCCGTGATCTCGATGTTCCCCACGTCCCCGATGAGCTCGCGAACCACGGCGACCGCTTCCTCGCGGCTGCGATCCGGGGCGAAGCGAAAGTTAACGTTCATCCTGAGCGTGTCCGGGATCACGTTGCGGGCGTCACCGCCGGTGATCGTGGTGGCGGAGATGACCTCGCGGTAGCGCAGCTGTTCGCCATAGTCGACCGATCGCTCCGGCACCGCCGCGATCCTGTCGATCAACGGGCCCGCGGCGTGAATGGCGTTCTCGCCGAACCAGGGCCGCGCCGAGTGGGCGGCCTTCCCACGCACCGTCACCTCGGCGTGGAGATTCCCGAGGCAGCCCAGTTCGATGGCGTTCTCGGTCGGTTCGACGCAGATCGCGAACCGGGCGTTCTGGAGCACCTCGGGAAGCTCCCGCTGGACCACGAGCAGGCCAGATTCCTGGTATGCGACCTCCTCGCAGGTGTAGAAGACGAACACCGGATCGACGTGCAGGGTGGCGGGGTCGAGGGTCTCGATCAGATCGAGGAACACGGCCAAGCCGGCCTTCAGATCCGTCGCGCCGAGGCCATAGACCCGGTCGTCCTCGACGCGGGCCGTCTGGTTGTCGTTGACCGGTACGGTGTCCAGGTGCCCGCAGAAGATGATCTTGGGTTTGCCGGCGACCGCGGGGAAGCGAAAGGCCACCTCGTCGCCAGCCCGTAAGACCTCGCCATGGGGAGACTGCCGCAGCTGTGCCTCCGTCCAATTCGCCAGGTGGTGTTCGTGGTGACTCACCGACGGAATGTTGATCAGATCGACGAGAAGCGCTCGGCGTCGATCGACGCGGGGGACGGACGGACTCGGGGAGGTCATCGCATGTTCCGGGAGGTGGCGTGAGAGCGACGATTATAGAATGAACGTGCGGTTCGCGGTGTCCCACGACGAGGGATGGCGGTCGCCATATTGACAGGCGCGTGATTATAAGTGCACGATAAGTGCATGGCTGTAAAGACAATCACGATTGATATGGAAGCCTACGACGTGCTGTCGCGACACAAGCGGGCAGGCCAGTCGTTCTCCAAGGTCATCAAGGAGCACTTTGGTGGCCCTCGGACTGGCGCGGAGTTGAAGCGTGCCCTCGCGCGGGCGGCACTTACCGCCGCCGAGATCGAGGCGATCGATAGGCAGGTTGCCGAGCGTCAGGACGATCCCGCCCCGGCGGCGACCCTGTGATCCACCTGGATACCTCGTTCCTCGTCGATCTGCTTCGGGAGCGTGCCAGGAGCTCGGACGGACCGGCGACGGGTGTTCTGGACTCGCTACTGCAGGAACCCCTGGCTATCAGCGTCTTCGTTGCCTGTGAACTTGAGGCTGGCGTCGAGCTCGCGCGCGACCCGCTCTCGGAGCGCACCAAGGTCGCGGAACTGTTGGCGGGACTCTGGGTGGACTATCCGGAAAAGCGATTTCCAGCGACCTACGGCAAGCTGCTCGCGGCCACGCGACGGTCGGGCGGCGCCGTCCCGACCATGGATCTCCTGATCGGGACCACGGCCGTACTGGCGGACTCCGTGCTCGTGACGAGAAACCCCCGGGACTTCGAACGGATTCCTGGGTTGACGGTTCGCGCGTACTGACGGCGGTCGGCGCGGAGGCAAGGCCGGCGAGCTGTTCCCCGGTCGATCCATCCGCCCCGCGTCGTGGGCTACTGCTGGTGGTTCAGTCCGAGGCCTCGGCGACTAGCTTCTCGGCTCGCTCCACGTGCCACGGCATGCCGATCTTCCGGTAGACCTCGAGCGCTCGATGGAGAAGCTCACCGGCTCGGACGCGATCCCCCGGCGAGTCGTGGTCCACGAGCATCCTCGCATACCAATACCGCGCCTCGGCCTGCTCGCTGACGAACGGCATCTCGTCCGCCAGACGCACCGCGGTTTGGTAGTGCGTCTCGGCGGCGTCCCACTTGCGACCGGCCGCAGCGGCGATGCCGGCGATCGTCTCGAGCAGATGGCTCACCTCGAACGTCACAAGGGTACCGGTAGCGATCGCCTCGAGGGTGAGATCACGACGCCGGCAAGAAAGGCGACGGCGGTATCGCACGCCACCACCACCGTCGCGCTGCCGGGCACATCGCTCTGATCCGGGTGGAGGTAACTTCCCAGCCCGAAGGCGCTCCCCACCCCGACGCCAATCGAGAAGAACGCCTGACCGAGGGCGGCCAGGACAGCCGCCGCGTCAAGCTTGGAGAAGTCGGGTTGGAGATACCAGACAAGCCCTGCGCTAGCGCCCGGGAGCGCCAACGACCGCGCGGCCAGCAGGGCCAGCATCAGGAGCAGCGCGGGCATCGCGACCTTTGCCAAGCGCTCCAGGCCACGTGTCAGGCCGCGTGCGACCAGCACTCCGGACAGTCCTATTAGGAGTCCGGCCATCGTCACAATGGGGAGGGGGCGCGCGACGAATGCGCCAAAGGCGGCCTGGACCTCGGCCTGCGTGCCGCTCGGGAAGGTGCCGCGAACGACCATCCATAGATAGCCCGCGGTCCAGGAGAGCAATACGAGGTAGGTCGCGACAATGATGAAGGTGGTGCCGATCCCGAGCCACGCGAAGACCATCCACGGGCTGCGCCGACCGGCGACGGCGGCCATGCCGGCCACCGGGGAGCGCTGCGTCTTGCGCCCGAGGCTGGTCTCGGCGGTCAGCAGCGGGATGCCGATGAGGATGACGAAGCCGAGGTAGACGATCAGAAACGCGGCCCCGCCGTTCTCACCCACGACGTAGGGGAAGCGCCAGATGTTGCCGAGGCCGATGGCGAAGCCGGCGGTGGCCATGATGAAGCCGAAGCGGCTTCCCCAATGCTCGCGGGCCGGCATCGTTCGGTTAAGGATCCGCTGGGACGAGCGCGGGCAGGGCGGGCGTCGATGGCGGCGGTCGCCGATGTGAGGTGGCCTGCTCAAACGCATAGGCAAGCCCGATCAAACGGGCTTCCGCGAACGGTCGCCCCAGTATTTCCAGCCCGACGGGCAGTTCATCCGGGGTGAAGCCGGCCGGCACGGTGATGGCGGGCAGCCCGCTGTGAGGGCTGAGCCGACAGTTGTCTCCGCCTTGCGGCCTCCCGATGACGGCCGCCTGCTGCCGGATCGTGGGATAGATGAGCGCGTCGAGCTCCAGTTCGTCCAGCGTCTCCACCACCCGACGCCGGATGGTCTCACGGCGGCCGAGCGCCTCACTGTACACCTCGGTGTCGAGCGTCTCTACCTCGTTGGATCGCATGAGGCGCTCTTCCACGTCGGGGTGGTAGCGTCCGTCGGCGAGCACGTCTGCGAGCGACGGTGCGCCGGGGATCGCCTCGAGGTAGGCGTTCAGGCTGAATTTGAACTCGTGGCTCAGCACCGTGTAGCTGTCCAGCAGGTCGGCCAGCCCCTCAATCTCCACACCTAGCACTTCAGTGCCGAGCCGACGCAGGTCGTCGACGGCCGCGTCGATGACGCGCGCCACCGGCTCGTCCCCCGGGTCTTGCCGCATCAACATCGTCAGCACTCCGACCCGTGCACCCCGGAGCGCGTCACTATCCAGCGCCGCCGTGTAGCTTGTTGGCACGTTGGCGTCCGCCTCGGCGGTGGTCGGGTCGGCCGGGTCGGAGCCGACCGTGGCATCGAGCACCAGGGCCAGGTCGGTGACGGTCCGCGCGAGCGGCCCGGCGATGTCCAGCGTCTGCGACAGGGGCACGACGCCGTCTCGACTCGACAAGCCGGACGTCCCGCGCAACCCGACGAGACTGTTGTGCGCGGACGGAATCCGGATCGACCCGCAGGTATCGCTACCCATCCCGGCCGCCGCGAAGCTGGCCGCCACCGCGGCGGCGGTGCCACCGCTGGATCCGCCCGGATTGCGGGTGGTGTCGTAGGGGTTCAGGGTCTGTCCACCCAGAGAGCTGACCGTCGTGATGCCTCGGGCGAACTCGTGCAGGTTCGTCTTGCCCAGAATGACGGCGCCCGCCTCGCGTAGCCGCCGCACCTGGAAGGCGTCGTCCGGCGGTCTCACGTCGGCCATGGCGAGCGACCCGTTCGTGGTCGGCAGACCCGCTATGTCGTAGTTGTCCTTGATCAGCATGGGCACGCCGTGTAGCGGTCCACGAGGCCCTGTCTCGCGGCGCTCGGTGTCGAGCGTGTGAGCGGTCGCCAGCGCGTTCGGGTTCAGCGCGATGATGCTATTGAGCGCCGGCCCGCGGTCGTCGTACGCCTCGATTCGGGCCAGATACCGCTCGACCAGCTGCTCGGATGTGATCCGACCCTCGTCCATCGCCGCGCCGAGGTCGGCGATCGAGGCCTCGACGACGTCGAACGGCGCGGGAGGCGCAGATGCCGAGCAGCCGGCGGCGCCGGCGAGAAGGAGCCCAGCCAACCGTGCTCGTATGGTCATGCGAAGGTCGCTACGGTAAAGGAAGTCGGAATTGGAGCTGGCCTCAGCGAGGCCAGGCTCGGATCACCGGCTCAGTATCCCACGGTCGACGGAAGACGTTGGCCACCGGGCGGACCACTCGAGGGAGTGGTTCTGCGGCTCGGTGCCAGTGAGTTCCGACGACTGACCTTGACAGTGCCAGGAATCTTGAAGACAGTTCGGATCGGCATGAACCCGCCGAGAGGCACGAGGGGACGACGAATGACGAAAGTTGAGCGGCCTACCGAACCAGGGACACGTGGCTTGAACAGTGTCCTGCGAACCTGTGTGTGTGGCGTCGTCTCCGCCTTGCTGCTAGTGACGGCGGCGCCCGCGTCCGCGCAGCGCTTGACCGGGACCGAGAACGGGGAGTGGCGTTATCTGGGCGGCGATGCAGGGCACACGCGTTCCTCACCCCTGGACCAGATCAACGGCGACAACTTCGGTGACCTCGAAGTGGCGTGGCTCTGGCGGGGCGACAATTTCGGTCCCAATATCGATTACTTCAACCGGTCGACCCCGATCTACGTCGATGGCGTGCTCTACACCGTGGCCTCGCCGCGGCGACAGGTGGTGGCGATCGAGCCCGCCACCGGCGAGACGCTCTGGACGTTTCGCGAGCCCGAGACCATCAGGCATCTCCGCTCTCCCCGGCAGGCCTACGGGAAAGGCGTCGCCTACGCCGAGGTGAACGGCCGCGGGGTGATTTTCGTCACGAGTCCGGCGTTCTTCCTGTGGGCGCTCGACGCCAAGACCGGCCGACCACTCGAGAACTGGGGGACGGCGGTGCCGCTGGATGGCTTTCCTGATTCGGGGGGCCTCGACCTGATACCACCGCTCGTGTCGGACTGGGGACGATGGCAGGACCGTACTGCGAGCTACGACGCCAATTACGGCATCCCGAGAGAGCTCGGCATGGTCACCGCTTCGGCGCCGCCCATTGTCGTCAACGGCGTGGTGGTCGTGCTGGTGGGGCACCAGCCCAGCTACGGCCAGACCCGGATCGAGAACGTGCCTGGCGACATCATGGGATTCGACGCGGCGACCGGCGCGTTCAAGTGGAAGTTCCACACCATTCCTCGGCCAGGCGAATTCGGTCATGAGACGTGGGAAAACGACGCCTGGCAGTGGTCCGGCGACATGTCGACATGGGCCCCCGCGTCCGCCGACCCCGACCTGGGGCTGGTGTATCTCGTGACCAACGCGTCGACCGTGCAGGGGTACGCGGGCCACCGCCCCGGCGACAACTTGTTCGGTGGCTCCGTCCTGGCGCTGGACGTCCAGACCGGCGAGCGCCGGTGGCACTTCCAGATTCATCGCAGCGACCAGTGGAACTACGACCTGCCGACCCCGCCCATGCTGATGGATCTGACGGTGGATGGCCGACAGATTCCGGCGCTGATTCAAAACACCAAACAAGGGTTGATCTTCGCCTTCAATCGCGAGACGGGAGAGCCGATCTGGCCTATCGAGGAGCGCCCGGTCATTCAGACCGAGGTGCCTGGCAACTACACTTCGGCCATGCAGCCGTATCCGACCAAGCCGGAGCCGGTGGACCGGATCGTGTGGGACGGGCTGACCGAGGAGTACCTCGTCGACTACACCCCGGAGATGAGGCAAGAGGCGCTGGAGATCTTGAGTCACTACCGCGCGGGCGGCCTCTATGTGCCGGCGCTGCCTCAGGACCACGACAACCCGTTCTACAACAACGTGGGCTGTCTGGGGGGCGGTAACATCATTCCGCATCCGCCGGTGGCAGACCCGAGCACCGGGTTGATGTTCTCGTCTCATCGCCGCACCTGCAACGCGCCGACGTTCATGGCGCCGACCAACGGCGTAGACCAAGACGACCCGAACTACGCCGTCCCCGGCGTCGGGGGGGCCACTCCCAACAAGACCCCGACGACCGGGACGACGGTGGTGCCCTGGCTGCCGCGCGGAGCCAGACGGCCCACCGCCGAGCAGGACCCGTTCGTGTCGCCGACCGGGCTGGCCACGATCGAGGGTCTGCGGATTTACAAACCGATGGACAACCAACTCTCCGCCTATCAGATGAACACCGGCGAGCGCTCCTGGTCGCTCCCGGTGGGAGAAACCGCGGCCGTGATCAAGGGGCATCCACGGCTGCGCGGACTCGACATTCCCAATGCCGGTGGGGCCGGCTGGTCGATACAGATGGTGGCGGGAGACTTGCTGGTGCAGACTCGAGCGCTCAGTGAAGGGGTCCGCCAGATCGTCCCCGACGCGCCGCTGGAGTTGCATGGTCGGGACAAGCGGACCGGTGAGATTCTGGGCAGCGTGCCGCTGCCGGCCCCCGGTCAGTACGGCATGATGACCTACATGCACGATGGCACGCAGTACATCGTGGTGCAGATCGGCAGCGTCCACACCGACTTTCCCGGCTCGCTGGTGGCCTACGCGTTACCGTAACGCGCGCACAGCGGGAGGGAACCGCGCCAGAGGCCCCCCGGCGTTTCGTGTGCCTTGTGTTTGCTGACTAACTCTGTACTCTAGAAAATCGATCTCTCAATAGTACCCACACCGCTTGCAAGAAATCACGGGCCTTGACTTTCTTGCCATCTTCAGCCGATCGACCGAGATAGGTGACCGGCAGCTCCAGAATTTCGATTTTCATTTTCAGGAGTTGGGCGGTGATGTCTGGTTCAAAGTCAAAACGATTGCATCGCAGTTCCATCTTCTTGACTAGAGAAACCCTGACCGCTTTGTAGCACGTCTCCATATCAGTGAGACTAGCGCCATAGAGAATGTTGGTCAGAGTGGTTAGCGTGCGATTCGCGGCCCAACTCAAGAAACCCATGCCTTCTGGGCGCCAGGCCTCTTTGAAGCGACTCCCATACACGGCGTCGGCTTGATCTGTCAAAATGGGCTCAACGAGTTTCTGGATTTCGTCTGGGTCATACTCGTTATCCGCATCCTGAACAATGACAATATCGCCTGTAAGGTGCTTTATGCCTTGACGAATGGCCGCGCCCTTACCCATGTTTACATTGTTTCGGAAGACAGAAATCAGGTGTCCATGTTCTTGTCGTTGGATGCGCTCAAGTTTTTCAACAGTACGGTCTTGGGAGCAGTCGTCTATGAGAACAACTTCATACGGGCATGGATATTGAACGGCTACCACGCGAGAGACTAGCTCTTCGATGGTGCTTTCTTCATTGAAAACAGGAATAAGAATCGACAATTTCATTCGGTTTCGCCAACTCCTGCGCCAGTACCTTCAACGCCGGCCGCTTGAGATCTCACCTATCAGAGGCCGCTAGTCCTGATTCTCCAGCCGGTCGTAGATTCGTTGGACCGTCAGGGGGTCGACGCCGACCTGGCGAATCGGGATCAACGTGTGGTTCGTCAGGTCGATCGTCTGCGAGGCGTCCGTCACGTTCACGCCGGCCTCATGCTTCGCGGCCGTCTTCTGCCACAGATCCCGGTAATACGCTTGCACGAGATCGATCCGGTTCAGATCGGTCACGGCGCTACCGTGGCCCGGGACGAACACATCGAAGTCCAGCGCCTTGAGGTTCTCCAGCGTCTGGGGCCACTCGTCGACGAATCCATCACCCAGGTACGACGGTCCTCCCAGGGCCATGTCACCGGTAAACACGACCTTGTCGTCGGGGAAGTAGACCGCGACGTCGCCACCCGTATGGGCCCGGCCGAGGAACCGGATCTGGATTTCGCGACTCCCGCGATGCAGGGTCATCCGGTCGTTCATGGTGACCGTGGGCGGAACCGGCGCGATCTCGTCGAAGTCCCTGACGTGCGCGGCGAAGAGTTCGAGGTCGGCCTCGAGCTGGGCCCGCTCAGTCGCGTCGCTGGTCTCGGCAACTTGTGCCCTCATTCGAGCCAGCCGGGCGTCGTTCCCCGCCAGGCCGCGGGTGTACGTCCCTTCTTGGAGAGGGGCGGCGGACATTGTCGCGTAGGTGAACTCGTGCCCGATGATCGGGATGTCCTCGAACTCCTGGTTGCCGTGGGCATGGTCCCAATGGTGGTGCGAATTGATCAACACCGTGATCGGATTGGGTGTGAGCGTCTTGACGGCCGCAATCAGATCACGCGCCTTGGACGGTGTGACGTGCGAATCGACCAGCACGACGTCGTCGTCGTTCACGATCACGAGCGCGTTGCTGTTGAACACGGGATCCGTCGTCTGCGCGAGGTAGATGCCGTTTCTGATCTCGGTGAAACGGTGTGTATCGGTGGTGGGCTGTGCCGCGATCAGCACACCGGCCGTCGCGCAGATGGCCACGCTTGTCAGCACGCGGAACATCGAGGAGCGTCTAGTCATGGGGTCTCCGAACCTGTCCACGCCGAACCGGCGCTGGCTATCCACTTTCACTAGCTGACGGTGCTCAGACGCTGGGCGGCCTCTTGCGTGTCGGCGGCCGAGACGTCGAGATGGGTGACGGCGCGCACGTGGGTCTGGTCGAGCGCGGCGAGCTTGACCCCGTGCTCAGCCGCGAGCCCGACGAAATCCGGGGCGCTCTGGCCCGTCACTTCGAACACCACGATGTTCGTTTGCACCTGGGTCGGGTCGCAGCGTATCCCGTCGACGACTGACAGCGCTCGCGCCAACGCATGCGCGTTGTCGTGGTCGTCGGCCAGACGCGCGACATGGTGGTCGAGCGCATGCAGACACGCGCCGGCCAGAATGCCCGCCTGCCGCATGCCGCCGCCGAGCATCTTGCGATAGCGGTGCGCGCGCGCGACGAAGTCGCTATCGCCCGCCAGCACCGACCCGACCGGTGCCCCCAGACCCTTCGAGAAACAGGCGCTGACGCTGTCGACCGGCCCGCATAGGGTCGCCGGTGGCGTCCCGGTGGCGATGGACGCATTCCAGACGCGCGCGCCATCCAGGTGCAGGGAGAGCCCTCGGGAGTGCGCCGCCTCGGCGATGGCCTCGACGTCGCTCTGTGGGAATACGCGACCGCCGGAGCGGTTGTGGGTGTTCTCGATGGTCACCAGGCGCGGACGGGGGAAATGCTGATCGCGCGGACGGATGGTGTCCACGAGTTGTTCGGCCGTGAAGAGACCGTGGCGACCGACCACGGTGAAGGTGACGCCGGCCCACGCTGGTCCCGCGCCCGATTCGTAGTACAGACTATGGTTGCCGTCCCCGACGAACACCTCGTCAGCCCGGTCGCAGTGCGCCAGCAGGGCGATCTGATTCGCCATCGTGCCACTGGGCACGAACAGCGCGGCCGGTTTCCCCAGAAGATCCGCCGATCGCTCCTGGAGTCGCGCCACTGTTGGATCTTCTCCCCAGACATCGTCACCGACCGGAGCCTGCGCCATCGCGCTGCGCATGGCCGCGGTAGGCTGCGTCAAGGTGTCGGAACGCAAGTCGATGATCGGGATCACGGTGGACTCCGGGGGAGAGGGACATCGGTCGCCGGCATGGGACCGAGCGGTTTGACGTGTCTCCACGAAACTCCCCCTATATGATGGTTCCTGAACGGAGGTGTGCGATGAAAATCTTTGCCTGGATCGTTCCGGTTGTGATGTTCGTCCTGCTCGGCCTCGGCCATGCCGCGGCCCAACCGGCGACCGTGTCGGGAGACCTGCTGACCGACTGGCAACAACAGAAACGGTCGATGATGGCGATCGCCGAGGCAATGCCGGAGGCGGCGTTCAGCTTCAAGCCGACCGAGGCGCAGCGCACCTACGCCGAGCAGATTCTGCACATCGCGGGCGCGAACGTGTATCTCATGCAACACCTGGGTGGCGCCGCCGCGGCGCCGGACGTGGACACGACCGACTTTACGGTGTTTGGGCTGTCGGCCACATCAAAGGCCGCGGTGCTCGAGGCGCTCGGCGTCGGGTATGACTACGGCATCGCCGTGCTGCAGGAGTTCTCCGACGAGCAGCTATTGGAGACCGTCGCCGGGCCGAGGTACCTGGGAAACGTCACTCGAGTGAAGATGGCGTACTTCACGCTCAGCCATGCGATGGACATCTACGGACAAATGGCCGTGTATCTGCGCCTCAACGACGTGACCCCACCCGCCAGCCGTCGGGGCGGGGTCTGAGGCGGGACGCTGGACGCGAACGACCACTAGTCACGCGGAGGACCGCGCCTTGACCTCGACAGGTGCCTGTGCCACCGTGCTGTGTCACAATTCACGATACACGCGCCCTGCACGCCGGCGGGCCTGAGGAGATTTCAGATGATCGATCGACGACTTCGTGTAATCGCTGTTCCCGTCATGGCGCTCGTCGCCACGGTCGCGGTGGAGACTTCGGCCGCCGCACAGTCGACCCCGTGGGGCGATCCGGATTTGCAGGGCACCTGGACCTCGTCGGGCGCCACGCCGATGGAGCGGCCTGACGATTTGCAGGGGCGTGAGCTGTTGACCGACGAAGAAGTCTCGTCGATTCGGGCCCGGACCGCCGCGCGCGACCTGGAGTTACTGAACGCACCGGCGCAGCGGACCGAGGTGAGTACCAACCCCGGCGCGTACAACAACTTTTGGATGGATCGGGGCGCCCGTACGAACCGCACATCGATGATTGTCGATCCGCCGGACGGTAAGTTTCCACCGTTGACGCCCACGGGTGAATGGCACAGCGAGACCCAGCTCAAGGCTCCCGGAGGTGCGGAGAAGGACGATACCTGGGAGGATCGGCATATCTGGGAGCGGTGCGTCACCCGCGGCGGGATGCCCAACGCCATGTTTCCCCGGTCGTACAACAACAACATACAGGTGTTTCAGGCGCCAGGGGTTGTGGTGATGCTGATCGAACAAGTTCACGAAGTTCGCGTCGTGCCGCTGGACGGGCGCCCGCAGGTCTCCGATAAGATCACCCAATGGAACGGGTTGTCTCGTGGGCATTGGGAAGGCGACACGCTGGTGGTGGAGACGGCGAACCTGGATGGTCGCGTGAGTGCCCTGCAGCCCTGGTCGGTGTTCAGCTCGCACCAAGGCTCGGGAGAGGGGTTGACGCTCGTGGAGCGTTTCACCCGGGTGGCCCCAGACACGCTCGAGTATGAGGTCGAGGTGACTGATCCCACCATGTATACGCGACCGTGGACCGTCAACTACCCGTTCACGCAGATGTCCGACCTGATCTACGAGTATGCGTGTCACGAAGGCAACACGGGCATGGAGGGCATCCTCTCGGGTGGACGCGCCGAAGACGCGGCCATCGCCAAGTAGGGCCCGCGGGCGCACTGACCTGTGGTGAAACGGCGCTCGGCCCTGGTCGCCGCGTTGGTGGTCTACGGCCTGCCGTCCGCAGGGCTGGTCGCCGGTGACGATTGGCCCATGTGGGGCGGGACGCTGTCTCGCAACATGGTGTCGGTGGAGACCGGGATCCCGGCCGACTGGGATGTCGCCTCGGGCACCAACGTGAAGTGGGTGGCGGCTCTGGGGGCGATGACCTCGGGCAATCCGGTCGTCGCCGACGGCAAGGTTTTCGTCGGCACCAACAACGACCATCCACGCGATTCTGACGTCGTCGAGGACAAGGGCATCCTCATGGCGTTCCGCGAGTCGGACGGCTCCTTCCTGTGGCAGATGGCGCACGACAAGCTGTCTGCCGGCGAGGCGAACGACTGGCCCTTCCAGGGTGTCTGCTCGTCGCCCAGCGTCCACGGCGACCGGCTCTACTACGTCAGCAACCGCGGCGAGGTCGTCGCGCTCGACACCGACGGATTTCTCGATACGGAGAACGATGGACCGTTCACCGGCGAGGTGCGCGACGGCCGGACCGATGCCGATGTGGTCTGGACCTACGACATGATCGGGGAACTTGGCGTGTTTCCCCACAACATGAGCAGCAGCGCGCCGGCCGTGTATGGCGATTTGGTCATCGTCAATACCTCCAACGGTCAGGACGAGGACGGCTCCGTGCCGTCGCCGGAGGCTCCGGACCTCATCGCGCTGAACAGACACACCGGCGACCTCATGTGGCGGGCCGCGTCGGTCGGGGAATGGATTCTGCACGGCCAGTGGTCGTCTCCGGCCGTGGCCGAGATCGGCGGGGTGGCTCAGGTGGTCATCGGCCAGGGCGACGGTTGGGTGCGCGGCTTCGATGTCACCGATGGGGCGACCCTCTGGGAGTTCGACACCAATCCGATCGAGGCAGAGTGGCCCCTGACGCGGAACAACGTCATTGCCACGCCGGTGATCTGGAACGATACGGTCTTCATCGCCAACGGACAGGACCCGGAGAGTGGCGAGGGCGCTGGCCGCCTCCATGCCATCGATGGGACGCAGCGCGGCGACATCAGCGAGTCCGGACTGGTGTGGCGGACGGAGAACATCCGCCGCTCGCTGTCAACGGTCGCCATCGACGAGGGACTGCTCTATGTGGCCGACTTCAGCGGCTACCTGCACTGTCTCGACGTCGCCACGGGCGAAGAAGTATGGGTGCATGACACGTTCGCGGCGGTCTGGGGTTCACCGTTGGTCGTCGATGGGAAGGTCTATCTGGGTGACGAAGACGGCGACGTCGTCGTGCTTCGGGCGGGCCGCGAACTCGAGAGACTGGCCGAGCCAAACCTCGGGAGCGCCATCTATGGGGCGCCGATCGCGGCCAATGGCACGCTGTTCATCAACAGCATCAGCGAGCTGTTCGCGCTGTCCGAGTCGTAGACGTTCCCGTCACTCCCACCCTGCGAGCATTGGGGACTAGTTCCCCTGTCCGCCAATCGCGTAGAGCGTGCTCCCGGCCCGAATGTAGAGGTGCCCCTGCGAGACCGATGGGGTGCTGAGCGTGTAGCCAGGCAACGAGTTCGTGGCGAGGATTTCGAATTCTCGCCCGGCCCGGTACACGGTGGTCACCCCGTCTTCGCTGGTTGCGTAAATCTTGCCGTCAGCCAGAATCGGTGAGGCGCTGTAGGTGCCGGGTTCAATACGCTGGTCCCCGTACACCGTCTCTCCAGTAGCCATGTCGACGGCGTGGACCACGCCGTTGTCCTGCACGACATAGAGCAGCTCTCCGTCCGAGACCGGGGTCGGTACATCGGGACCGTCGTCGAATGACCAGATGCGATGCGTGGTCGTGATGTCTCCGCGGCCGCCGGCCTGCAGCGCCAGCATCGGTCGTACGCGGGTGGGCGCGATGATGACCTCGCCGACGATCAGGGGCGACGCGATGAGTCGGTAGGCGCCGTTGTTCCTCGGGTTCAGACCGTTCGAGCGCCACAATTCGGCGCCGGTCTCGGGGTCGTGGCCCGTGACCACGTCACCACCCGTGAGGACAATTTCGGTCGTGCCGTCGTATTGCAGCAGGGCCGGTGTCGTGTACGAGTCGGGCGACTCGCGCTGCGCGTCGGTGGGGCGCTCGACCATCCACACTGTCTCCCCAGTCATCTTGTCGATACGCAAGACATACGAGGGGTCGTCGGTGCGCATACCGTGGAGCACCTGCACGTACAGACCGTCCTCATGCAGGAGCGGCGAGGACGCGAACCCCCAGTTCAGACCAAAACTCCAGTAGTCGTCCGAGATGTTGCGTGACCACCGCTCGTTGCCGTCGAAATCGAAGGCCCGCAGCCATCCGGTCCCGGTCATAACCCAGACGTGCTCGCCGTCTGTCACGGGCGAGGGAGACGACATGTTCTGCTTGCGCTGCTGGCGGTCGTTGTCGCTGAGATGTTGCTTCCAGACCACCGACCCGTCGCGACGATTGACCCTCCACAGTTCGACGCGCCGAGTCTCGGTTTGCGCGGCCTGCGTCTCGACCCGAGCGACCGGTGTCACTGGAGGCGGGGCGCTTCCGCCCTGCGGGCCGCCACCTGGACGGTCACGCCCACCACCGGGGGCGCCGCCGTCGCGCCGCCGTCCGCGCCCGCGTCCCCGCCCGCCGAAGCCCCCACCGCCGCTGCGCTCGAGATACGACACGTTGAGGAAGATGGTGTCTTCCCACACGATCGGCGTGGCGCCTGTCCACGAACCGTCCGCGACCTCGAGCGTCCACGCGACGTTCTCTGTTGCGCTCCAGGTCGTCGGCAAGTCGGTCTCGTTCGTCGTGCCGTCGAGGTTCGGGCCGCGCCACTGGGGCCAGTTGTCCGCCGCACCGGCCTCGGTGCCGGCCGTGCCAACCACGATGGCGAGCGCGGCCGTCGCCGAGACCACGAACGATCGAACCTGTGTCTCGCTTGTTCGCTTCAAAGCCGTGCTCCTCACCGTCACCTGACCGATCCCGTTGCCTATTCTGGTCCATTTACGACCACGAGCGCGAGCCTGTTTACCCGTTGCGGGGTAAGGGCGCGGCCCCGACGCTTGTCTCTGTGCTTGATTTGTTTATTGACAATATATTGTCATTATGGTCTTATGTTGTCGTTATGTCGACGAACCTGCCCAGCCCCACTGCCTCTCCGTTTGACGCCTCGGGCCTCTCGACCGCGTCAGGAAGCGGCGAGGCGCTCCGCCAGCTCGTGCTCGAGGTGTTCCGGTTGAACGGCGCCCTGCTCCGCCACGGTGCCGCGTTGACGGCCCCCGTGGGACAGACACAGGCTCGCTGGCAGGTGATTGGTGCGGTCGCGGAAGCGACACGCACGGTGCCGCAAATCGCGCGTCGGATGGGGATGTCGCGGCAAAGCGTGCAGCGGGTCGCTGACCTGCTGGTGAAGGACGACATCCTGCGTTTTGACCCGAACCCTGACCATGCGCGGTCGCCGCTGCTGCGATTGACACCCCACGGTGAAGAGGTAGAGGCGCAGCTCGCGGCTGTCGGTGACGACTGGGCGGCGTCGATTGCCACCGGCATGGTGGGCAGGGACGTCGCGCACGCGGTCGACGTCGTGCGGGCAGTGACACGGAGATTGGACGATCCCCCATCGGCACCCGCAGTCTGAACAGGAGACACAGCATGGCAGTGAGCGAAGAGCTGACGCGTTTTGTCCGGGACGGTCTCTCGCACGGCGCGACACGCGGCCGTATCGAGGAAGTGTTGCGGGGGGCGGGGTGGGCGTTGGGCGACGTGCAAGGCGCGCTCGCGAGCTACGCCGACGTGGAGTTCCCGGTTCCCGTTCCGCGGCCGCAGCCATACCTGTCGGCTCGCGAAGCGTTCATGTATCTGCTGTTGTTCGCCACCCTGTATATCAGCGCATTCAGTCTTGGCCAGCTGTGCTTCCAGCTCATCAATCAGATGTTCCCGGATCCGGCGGCGTCACCGCTCGCACCCGAGTTGGCCCGGCAGGCGACCAGGTGGTCGGTGGCCTACCTGGTCGTGGCGTTTCCCATCTTCCTGACGCTCTCGCGGCGAGTCGGCGGTGAGGTCGCGACCGATCCGGCCAAGCGCGGCTCAAAGGTGCGACGCTGGCTGACCTACCTCACACTGTTCGTCGCGGCGGCGGTGCTCATCGGCGACGTGGCCAATCTCGTGTATAGCCTGCTGGGCGGCGAACTGACGGTGCGCTTCTGCTTGAAGGTGCTCACGATTGGCGGCATCGCTGGCACGGCCTTCTGGTTCTATCTGTCCGATCTTCGGCGGGACGAACGGGAGGAGCAGCCGTGACCGGCCCATCGGGGTCGACGACGGTTGGTTTCGCTGTCGTCTGTACGGTCGGCGCCGCGGTCGCTTTGGGACTGTGGTACGCCGGGTCACCCGCCGCGGAACGCAGCCGACGCGTCGACGAGCGTCGGGTCGAGGACCTGCGTCGGTTTGCCGACCGAGTCGACCTGTACTGGACGCGTGAGGGTGTGCTTCCGCCGTCGCTGGCCGCGTTGACCGAGGCCGGCAGCGACGTTCCGGGCTTTGAGGACCCGGTGACGGCTGACCGGTATGAGTACCGGACGCTCTCCACATCGACGTTCGAGTTGTGCGCGCGCTTCGACATGGCGACCGGAGCGTCCGAGGGACGCGAATTCTGGCGACACCTCGCGGGTCGGCGGTGCTTCGAGGCGGACGTGGAGGACGTGGAGCGCCATCGGCGCTGGGCCCGTGACCCGAGGCCTCTTCCCGAGGAGGCCTCGAACCTCCGGCCCCGATCCCCACAGCCGCCATTGTTGCGGTAGGCCTTTAGCGTACGGTCACCACCGGCGGTCAGACGGTCGCCGCGACGGCCGCGATACACTGAACGACATGAATCTCACCGACAAGATTGCGCTCGTGACCGGCGGTAGTGTCGGCATTGGCCGGGCGGTCGCCGAATCACTCATCGCCGCCGGCGCCAAGGTCGCGATCACAGGACGGGATCGGGCGAAGCTCGAGCAGACGGCCAAGGCCATTGGCGCGCACGCGATCCAGGGCGACGTGTCGAAAGAGGCGGACGTCGAACGCACCTGCCGCGAGGTGCTCGACGCGTTCGGTGACCTCGACATCCTGATCAACAACGCTGGCATGGGCGTCTTCAAGCCATTGGTCGAGATGGATCTCGACAGCTTCGAACGGGTCATCGCTACCAACGTGACCGGCGCCATGCTGATGGGCCGCGAGGCGGCGAAACTCTTCGTCGCCCGGAACGCCGGTCACATCGTCAACATCGCGTCGACCGCGTCGCTGCGGGGCGCGCCCGGTGGCACCGCCTACATGACGAGCAAGTTCGCCCTACGCGGCATGACTGAGTGCTGGCGCGCCGAACTCCGGAAGCACAACGTGCGCGTGATGCAGGTCAATCCGAGCGAGGTCATTACTGACTTCGCCGCCAGCGCCGGGTTCGAGCAGGCCGACCATCCCTCGAAGCTTCAGGTCGAGGACATCGCCCACATGGTCAAGGCGGTACTCGAGATGGACGATCGAGGCTTCACCACCGAGCTGACCGTCTTCGCGACAAACCCGGTGAATTGAAGGGCCCGCGCCTACCCGGGTGTGCTGCGGCCACGTTGTTTGTAGCTTTCAAGCAGAACATCCAGGCGCTCGACCACTTCGGGGAACTGATCGTAGACGTTTCGGGTCTCGCCGATGTCCGCGCCCACGGTCTTCAGGAACTCACGCCGTTTCATGGGTGACAGATGTGAGATGGGGGACATGAATACTCCCGTTCAGACCGGCGTCGACGGGTCGACATGTTGAGTGCCAGAGGGCGGCAAGTGTCGCAGTGGCTGGATTATATCGGCAGGGTGTCGTGGAGAATGGATTCGCCAAGGACACCAGGACCGTTGACGCAGTAGGAGCGAGGACAGCGTGAGCGACCGCGATATGGGCTTGACCAGAGTGCAGCCGGTGTTCGATGCGCTGCGTGACCAGGCGGCGGACGGACATCCGTGGCTGAGGGGATTGTGGGAGATGGCGGCGCTCACCCGAGAGGCGGTGGCCGTGCCACCACCGGCTGAGATGGGGGCGTTGCCCACGTCAGAGACGCGGTCGGATCGGGATGCCCGTCAGGGCGCGGTCTACCAGCGCGCGGTTGCCCCGCCAGCGGCGTTTCTGCGCTGGTTGCTCGACAATCCTCAGATGATGGAGGTGCGTGATCCCAGCAATTTCGGTGCGAAGAGCGCTGACGCCCAGCGCTGGCGCGGCAAGCTGTTTTCTGACGATGAGCGTCTTGTCAGCGAGGCGCGAGACGAGGGTCTCAGGCAGTTCGGGAAGCGATTGGCCCAGCGCGGTCGAAGGAAGTGGTGGGCGTTCGAGGGGTTCCTACGTGTCGACTGTTGCCTGAGCACCGAGGCGTGCGTGCTGTTCGTCGAGGATCGACCCACCGAACCGGTGCCCCCGTCGACGTTGTGGTTTCCATCGCGTAGCCGGGTGTGGCGCAATGTCGAAGCGGCGAAGGAGTTCGCCGGAGACAGAGCATTCGGAGTGATACTGGCGGTAGACGAGGAAGCCGACGGCGTCGCCGCGCTGGCCCACGCTACGAACACGCTTGCTGGCAGTTACCCACACCTCGACGGTGCACCACGCGCCGACTTGGCCCGCCATTTCCTCGGGTTCGTCACCTGGACGGAGATCGTGGCGACGTTCGGCCTGCCGCCTGAATGCCTGGTCGAGAGACCCTCACCCGCCGCGTGAGTTCACAGCCCCGGCCGGTATCACCGACAAGCGGACGACGGGTTAGGGTGCGCCCGCCTGGAACTCGGCTCTGAGCGTGTCCCGATCGACCTTCAGGCCCTGCAGATAGACATCGGAGATACGTCTGGTGTTGTTGATGTCGGCCAGCGGGTCGGCGTCGAGTACCACGAACGAGGCGCTGCGTCCCGCCGCGACCATCCCGAGGTCGTCGAGTCCGATCAACTCGGCGTTGACCCGAGTCGCCGCGACTAGCGCCTCCATCGGGCTGAGGCCGCAGGAGACCATGTCACGCAGCTCGGTGTGGGTAGTCCACGCGACGCTCGTGCCTGAATCCGTCCCCATGCCGATGACCATGCCGGCTTCGCGATTCCGCGCGAGGTTGCGGCACTGCAGGTCGAAGAGTGCGCCGGGCCCCTCGGTGGCTAGTCTCTCAGCCTGCTGCCGCAACGCGTCGATCTCGAACGGCGGCAGCGTTTCGCGCAACCAGGGGAGGTCCGTCGCCGTGACCGGCGATCCCGGCAGGTTGGGGATGGTCCAGACGGCCGGGCGCGCTCGGACCAGCGCCAGATACTCGTCGTCGACATCGCGGTCGCGGACCGTATGGGCGAAACCGTCGATGCCGGCCCGGAGCAGGTCCTTGGCATCTTCGAGCGCGCTGGTCGTTCCCACGTGGGCCACTACGCGCAGGCCGTGGGTGTGCGCCTCGTCGATGATCGCACGGTACACATCCGGCCCCAGTTTCGGCACCGCCCCACCCCGGTCATCGACCCAGATCTTGACGAGGTCCACGCCGTGTGACCGTAGCTCCTGGACCGCTGCCCGCCCGTCGGCTGGACCAGCGGCTCCTCGGGGGATCCCCAGGCGATACGGTTGCTGCGGCCCTGCCATCGGCGTGGCGGCGATACCGCGACCAGAGGTGAGAAACCTCGCTGTCCGCGGCCTCGGCTCGTCTCGCAGTGCGAACGCCAGCCCCTCGTCGGCCTCGAGTCCCAGGCTCATCGTGGCGGCGACGCCGTGATAGGCGAACCGATCGAGGTGTTCGTTCAGATTCGCTCGGGTGTACTGCTCCTGACCGGTCGTGCCGTTCTTGACGTTGGTCAGGCCAATATGCTGATGAGCGTCGATCAGCGCCGGGATGACCGTCTTGCCGCGTAAGTCGACGCGGTCTGCGCCCTCCGGCGCCCTCCGCGCTCCCTCCTGGCCTACCCAGGTAAACCGACCGTCTTCCACCAAGAAGGCGGCGGCTGCGATCGGCTCGCCGCCCGTGCCATCGATCAGGGTAGCGCCCTCGAACCAGGTGGCGGTCGTGGTGACTTGGGGCGGCGTCGGCGCGGGGGCGCACGCCAGCGTTACGATGAGGAGACCGGGTGGCAAGAGCCGAAACGATGACCGGTGCCATCTGATGCGTGGCGTCATTGGGCGTCAGTCGCGGTGCGTGGGGCGAACTCGGGCGCTTGCTGAGGCCGAGGCACCCGCGAATTCAACCATGAAGCTGTGGCTGTCGCAAACCCGGGCCCGGACGCGGTTGGCGCCGACGACCGACTGTGCAAGACTGCTCGCATTCGGGCACACGCCGTAGGTGGAGGACGAGGCATGAGATACGGACTGGGTTGGGTTGGCGGGTCGCTGGTGGTCGTGCTGGCGCTGTCGGGCGGCTCCCCGGTTGCGTCGGCCCAGTCTGGAGCGGCCGACGGTCAGTGGCAAACCTATGGCGGAGATCTTGGCAGCACGCGATACGCGGCGCTCGACCAGATTGACGGCGACAACTTCAATGATCTCGAGGTGGCGTGGCGATTCAGTGCCGTGAACTTCGGGGCGTTCCCGGACTTCAATTATCAGACCACGCCGCTCATGGTCGATGGCGTCCTCTACGCGACCGCGGGGAGCCGCCGGGATGTGGTGGCCCTGGACGGGACGACCGGCGAGCTGCTGTGGCTCTACCGTATCGATGAGGGAGAGCGGGCCGGCAACGCGATTCGCCGTATGTCTGGCCGCGGCGTCGGCTATTGGACCGACGGCGAGGGTGACTCGCGTATCTACGTCGTGACCATCGGCTATCAGCTCGTCGCGTTGGACGCCGAGACGGGTCGGCCCGTGCCGACGTTCGGGGTCGACGGCATCGTCGACCTCAAGCTGTACAACGACCAGGTCATCGACCCGCTGTCTGGTGAGATTGGGTGGAACGGTGCCCCAACGGTCGCCCGTGATGTCGTCATCGTGGGCGCCGCGCATCGCGCGGGCAGCGCCCCGCCAAGCCGGGAGAACGTGAAGGGCTACATTCGAGGTTTCGACGTCCGCACCGGTGAACGACGCTGGATCTTCCACACGATCCCGACCGCGGGCGAATACGGGCGTGACACCTGGTTGAGCGACTCAGCTGTCTACACCGGCAACACCGGGGTCTGGACCAACATGACGGTGGATGCCGAACTCGGTCTGGCCTACCTCCCGGTCGAGATCCCGACTGGCGACTACTACGGGGGGCATCGACCCGGCGATAATTTGTTCGGTGAGAGCCTGGTAGCTGTCGACATCGAAACTGGCGAGCGTCGCTGGCACTTTCAGTTCGTGCACCATCCCATCTGGGACTACGACGTCCCCTGTCCGCCGATCCTGGTCGATATCACCGTCGATGGTCGGCAGATTCAGGCGGTGGCGCAACCGACCAAGCAAGGCTGGGTGTATGTCTTCGACCGTCTCACCGGCGAGCCGGTGTGGCCCATCGAGGAACGGCCCGTGCCAGCGGGCACCGTGCCGGGTGAGTGGTATGCGCCGACGCAGCCATTCCCGACCAAGCCGCCGCCGTTCGAGCGGCAGGGCTTCCCGGTCGACGAGCTGATCGACTTCACGCCGGAGCTGAAGGCTGAGGCGCTCGAATTCGTGTCGCAGTATCGTACCGGACCGGTCTTCACCCCGCCGATCGCGGCCGGCGACGGCGGGCTGCTGGGGACGCTGTTCGTGCCGAACGGGGCCAACTGGCCGGGCGGGTCGTATGACCCAGAGTCTGGCATCATGTATGTCTACTCGCACACCCTGACCCGTTCGGTCGGTCTCGTCCAACCAGACGCCGAGCGCTCAGATATGGAGTATGTGAACGGTCGGGGCCGCCCCTTGACGGTGCGCGGGCTCCCGTTGCTGCGGCCGCCCTGGGGCCGAATTACGGCCATCGACCTCAATGCGGGGGAAATCGTGTGGCAGGTGGCCCACGGTGAGACACCGGATCGCGTGCGCAACCATCCCTCGCTCCGTGGTCTCGACATTCCGCGCACCGGCCGCACGGGCGGGGCCGGTGGCAGCTCCGGTGGTATCGGCACCCTGACGACGCGAACCTTGGTCATCAGCGGAGAGGGCGGCACCATCACCATGCCGTCGGGCGAACGGGGCGCCATGGTGCGCGCCTATGACAAGGCGACGGGGGAGGAACTGGGCGCGGTGCCGATTCCTGCCGCGCAAACCGGGTCGCCGATGACCTATATGATCGACGGGCGCCAGTATCTCGTGCTGGCCGTTGGTGCCGGCACCCACCCGGGCGAACTCATCGCCTTTGCGTTGCCGTGACGCCGAGTGTCCCTACTCGAGGTCGGCGAACGACACTCCGCGAGCTTCGAACGCCTCGGACGCCAGTCGCCCCGCGTTGACCGCCTTCGGCCAGCCGGCATAGAAGGTGACGTGCAGGATCACCTCTGACAGCTCCTGCGGGGTCACGCCGTTTTCGTCGAGCGCCCGCCCGATGTGGGTGCGTAGTTCGCTCGTGGCATAGAGCGCCTGGGTCACCGCCACCGTGATCAGGCTCCGGTCACGCTTGGACAGCTGGGGCCGCTCCCAGATATCGCCATAGAGCAGGCTGTTCCGCAGTTCCCCCAACCGTGGCACCGCCGCATAGGCACCGCTTGCCGTGGCGGGCGTGTCGGGACGGTCGGCGACGGCCGGTGCCCGGGCCAGCGGGCCGAGCGACAGGCCGCGCTCTGCGAAGACCTCGGCCGCGGTCAGCGAGGCCTGTACCCCGGTTGGCCAGCCGGCGTAGAAGGTGACGTGGAGGATGATTTCGGAGATTTCCTCAGGCGTGAGTCCGTTGTCGAGTCCCCGCGGCACGTGAAGCGCGAGTTCGTCGCGGACCAGGGCCTGAAGCACCGCGACCGTAATGAGACTCCGGTCGCGCTTCGAGAGTTGTGGTCGCTCCCAGATCTCGCCGTAGACCAGACTGTTGCGCAGTTCGCCGAGATACGGCGACCCCGCATACAGATCGCTGATCGCCGGTGACGCAGGGCCTTGGCTGACTTCGGCCGCGTCTGTCGCGTCGTTCCCGGCGCACCCGGCGCCGGCGGTCAGTGTCATGAGTACGCACGCAGCCATTCCACGATTGATCATCATCGTTACTCCTCGTGCTGATGAGGGTTAGCGGTTCCAGCCGACCAGCTTCACAACGCTTCGCCCGAGGCCCTGAACGGACGTTTGCCGCTTGGCATCCAGGAGGTTGCCGTGGTCATCGAACGCGGAGTCGGCCTGGGTGACGGCGACTTGGTCGGGTATGACGAGCACACCCATATTCGACAGAATGGATCGTAAGTGAACCAGGCCGCGTAGTCCGCCCAAGCCCCCAGGTGAGGCGCTCATCACGGCCGCTACCTTGTCCCGGTACACCGCGAGCATCGGCTCGCCGTCAGCGGGCCTCGACACCCAGTCGATGGTGTTCTTGAGCAGTGGTGAGATCGAGCTGTTGTATTCAGGTGAGGCAATCAACAACCCCTCGTGAGCCAGCATGATGCCTTTGAGTCGGGTGGCCTGCTTCGGAGGGCCCTCGGCCGCCTCGAGATCCTGGTTGAAGAGCGGCATGGGAAAGTCTTTCAGGTTCAGGACGGTGACCTCCGCCTCGGCCTCCTTGGCTCCCTCCGCCGCGATGTTCACGAGTTTCACATTGAACGAGTCCGTGCGGGCACTGCCCGCGAAGGCGAGGACGCGTGGTTGATCGCTCATGCCGTTAGATTCCTTTCATCGAGAGGGTGCCGAAGGCCTGCGCCACACGGGCCTCGCCCGGAAACCCCTAGAAGGTGGCAATGGGGTTGATGGGCGATCCGGTGCCACGCGTCGGCAGAGGGGCAGCGGTCAGGAGGAACTCCCACCGGTTTCTGGCGGCGGCCACCTTACCCAACGCCTCGAGGTCGAGATTGTCGAACAGTGGCATGCCCAGATAGATCAAGGCGAACCGGTGCAGCGGTCGCGGACCGAGGTCGTCGGCGACGGTCACGGCTGGGTCGATACCGGCCGGCGCGACGTCTTGAGGCGCTTCGCCGCCGAGGAGCGCGATGTCGCGCTGCTTGAGCCATGGAATCACGGATGCGTGCAGTCCGGCCGCATCGTTTGCGATGTCCCATGGCCCGACCTCCGCCCGCCGCGCCCATCGGCCAGTGCGGATCACGACCGCGTCACCGGAGGACACCCGCAAGCCGGTTTCGGCCTCCCACGCCTCCAGGTCTTCGATATAGATCGGCGTTCCCGGGTCGAGATACGGCACGTTCTTGAACCGGGCCATGTCGATGAGCAGCCCACGCGTCACGATGCCGTGCTTCGCGTTGTGCACGGTGTTCCTGGCGTGCCCACCCTCGGCCGCGACCACGGTCGGGTCTGGCGCGTAGCCGTTGTAGGTCACACCCTCCCCGATGAAGTTGTGATTGAGAAAATCGAGGTGCGTGTGCATGAAGCCGTGGTACGCGATACGAATCTCGTCTGCGGTGATGCCGAGGGGGGTCACCTGATAGGGACGCGGATTGTCGACCGCCGCTTCCGTCTCGGCGTCACGCGCGAGTGAGACCGAAATGCCGTCCCGCACGAGCGCGGTAGCCTGCCTTCGCTTGTCCGGAGTAATCAGGTTGAGGGTGCCGATCTCGTCGTCCGGACCCCACCGGCCCCAGTTCGTCAGTTCCTGCTTCCACCGCTCAACGTCAGCCTTGGTCACCGCCGGCCTCTCGCCGACGGGCCGCTGCGCCGGCTGGACCCCCGAGGCGCCCACGGTGGCGAGCGCAACGCCGATCGCGACGAGACCTAACGGCCGCAGCGGTATTCTTGGCATCGGTCGTTCTCCCTACGGTAGCCGCAGCGCGATCAGTTCTGGCACTTCGCCACCAACGGTCAGCGCAATGTACTGGACACCGTCGTCCAGATAGGTCATCGGCGTGCCGATGGCGCCGCCGGGGAGATCCAGCGACCCGACGATCTCGCCGCTGGCCTTGTCGCGCGCAATCAGCCTGGGGCCCCCGGTCGAGCCGCCGGCCGACAACGCACTGACGAGCAAGGTCTTGGTCAGCAACGGGCCGCCGTGTCCCTCGCCTCCCAGGGGTGGAAGATCGAGGTCGCGCAGTTGCGGGTGCCGACGGAACCGGTCGCCGTCGCCGTTCGGTCGCATCCAGGCATGGTCACCTTCGTTGAGATCAATGGCCGTCATCCGCGAATAGGGCGGCTTGAGCAGCGGCAGACCTTGGGGCAGCGCGGGCTGCTTGCCGCTGCCGAATTCGGCCTGGGTGAACCGCAGGTTCCCACCCGCCCCTGGGTCCGGCGTGTAGTACTTCAGCACCGACAGCCGGTTTTCCGAGGGCACATACAGAAGGCCCGTCTCCGGGTCGAAGGCCGCGCCGCTCCAACTCGCTGAGCCACCGATCTGTGGTCGTTGAATGGTGCCTTGCAGCCCGCCGTCTCTGCTTTGCATCGGCGGCGTAAACAGGGGGCCGAGTCGGAAGTCCCGCACCGCCTCGATCGCCATCGCCCGGATCTCCGGGGTGAAGTCGGCCAGATCATCGATGGTGACGCCCTGATAGTCGAACGGTGGTGGTTTGGTCGGGAATGGTTGGGTCGGCGACAGCACGTCGCCGTCCAGATCGGTGTCGGTCTCCACCGGACGCTCTTCGATCGGCCAGACCGGTTCGCCGGTGACGCGGTCGAAGACGTAGGTGAACGCCTGCTTGCTGACCTGGGCCAGCGCTTTGATACGACGCCCGTCAACGGTGATGTCGACCAGATTCGGCGCTGCGGGGAAGTCGTAGTCCCATACACCATGATGCACCGCCTGGAAGTGCCACATGCGCTGGCCGGTCTCAATGTCGAGCGCGACGATGCTCTCGGCGAACAGGTTGTCGCCCAGGCGGTGCCCCCCGTAGTAGTCGCTGGTGGGCGTGCCGGTGGGGAGGTAGAGATATCCGGTTTCTTCGTCGGCACTCATCGGTGGCCACACGTTGACGTTGCCCGAATAGCGCCACGACTCGTTCTCCCAGGTGTCGGCGCCGAAGTCGTCAGCTTGCGGTACGGTCCGGAACATCCACTTGGTGTCGCCGGTGCGTGCGTCGATCCCTTTCAACCAGCCGGGCGGCGCCTCCTTCTTGACGACAAAGTCCGAAATGATGGTTGGGGCGACGACCACGTCGCGGAGAACGACTGGCGGCGACTTGACCCCGAGCAGGTTGCGTCCCTGGTAATTCATGTCTCCGCGAGTGGCTCGAGGAATGCCCTCGGTGAGATCGACTCGGCCATTGGTGCCGAACGTGGGGGGCGGCTGCCCGGTCTTGGCGTCGACGGCGTGCAGGTAGCCCTCGCTGGTGCCCCAGAAGATGCGCTCGTCCTGTCCGTCGGTCCAATAGGCCACACCCCGCGACCCGTAACCGTGGGTCGGCTCTCCGCCCTCATAGACCCGGGGATCGTAGATCCAGACGGTCTCGCCGGTACCGGCGTCGACGGCGGCTGCCTGATACATCGCGGTCGACAGATACAGGGTGCCGCCGACCATGAGCGGCGTGGCCTGGATGCCGTTGATGGACACCCCGGAACGTTGTTCGCGGAGAGCGTCGAGATCGAGCGCCCCGTCGGCGGACTGCCAGCGCCAGGCGACCTGCAGGTCGCCGAAGTTCGTTGCATCAATCTGGTCGAGCGGCGAGTATTTCGTGCTGCCCTGGTCGCCCGCGTAGGTCCGCCACTCGCCCTCGGTGGCGCCATACTGGCCGACGGCAATCGACGGTGCCAGCGTCAGCGCGCACCACGCTACGCCTGCGAGAAACGGCGTCGAGTTCGTCATGATGTTCTCCTTGCCCGCCGCGGCAGTAGCGGCTCACGGCCTGCCAGCGTGTGTGATTCGATTATACGGTCGTGCGCGCTCCGGGGCTGACATCCGCTGGTAGAATCGCGCAGGTGAACGACAGCGTCGGCACTGCGTGGCGCACGGCTTCAGCCGTGCGATCGCAGGCCTAAAGGCCTGCGCCACAGGGTCTCACCTGTTTTCTGCCGGGACTTCACACGCCGCGTGTGACGGGCTGGCGAAGGAAGAGCGATGATTCGACATGGTCGATGGCGGTGGTCTCTCGGGTTGGCGGGGTGGCTCGTCGTCGCGGCCGCCCCGGCGCTGGCCCAGTCCGACGTGGTGGGTGAGTGGCGTCACTATGGGGCGGACGGGGCGAACACCAAGTACTCACCCCTCGACCAGATCACCGTCACAAACTTCAGCGACCTCCAGATCGCCTGGCGCTGGACCTCGGTCTCTACCGAAGTGGCGGAAGCGCGCGACGAGATAACCCCAGGCCTGTTCAAGGCGACTCCCTTGATGGTGGACGGCCTGCTGTATGTCAGCACCCCATTGGGGCAGGTCGCGGCGCTCGACCCCGGCACCGGCAAGGCGGTCTGGATATACGATCCGCGCAGCTACGACCGACTCGATCGTCCGGCCAACATCGGATGGCAGCATCGCGGCGTTTCGTACTGGGAGGATGATACGAGCGACGACGCCCGTATCGTCATCGCCACGCACGACCTGCGACTCATCGCGCTGAACGCGCGCACCGGTGCGTTGTATCCGACCTTCGGTGAGAACGGCATCGTCGATCTCAGTCAGAGCCTCGGGCGAGAGATTGACCGGTCTCGTATCACGCATTCGACCCCGGTCGCCGTGGTGCGCGACACCCTCGTCGTGGGGAGTACCTTGACCGACCAGACCACGACCCGCGAGGCGCCGCCCGGTCACGTGCGCGGCTTCGACGCGCGTACGGGCGCCATGAAATGGATATTCCACACCATCCCCCAAGGTGACGACTTCGGCGTCGACTCGTGGCAGAACGGGTCGTGGCGATACAGCGGCCACACGAATGTCTGGGGCAACATGCCGGTCGACGAAGAGCTGGGCTACGTCTACTTGCCGGTCAGCACTCCGACGAACGACTGGTATGGCGGGATGCGCCACGGCGACAATCTCTTTGCCGAGAGCATCGTGGCCGTCGACGCCGAGACCGGCCAGCGGGTGTGGCACTTCCAGGCGGTGCACCATGGACTCTGGGACTATGACTTCCCGACCGGTGGGAACCTGATCGACATCACCGTCGATGGACGTGACATCAAGGCGATCGCGCAGACGAGCAAGCAGGCCTTCACCTACGTGTTCGACCGCGTGACCGGCCAGCCGGTCTGGCCGATCGAAGAGCGACCGGTACCCGCAGGTGACGCGCCCGGCGAGTGGTACTCACCGACCCAGCCATTTCCGACCCGGCCGGCGGCGTTCGACCTGCAGGGCATCACGGTCGATGACCTGATCGATTTCACGCCCGAGCTGCGGGCAGAGGCGATTCGAATCGCCGAACGCGGCCAGTTGAGCCCGATGTTTACACCGCCCAACGTGCGCGGCCAGGGACGGCCGATGATTCAGGCCCCCGGCACTGGGGGCGGCGTGAACTGGCCCGGGTCAGCGGTGGACCCGGAGTCGGGGCGTCTGTTCGTGCCGTCGCAAACACGACTCAGGGCGGTCGAACTGATCGAGTATGCTCCGCCCGCTACGGTCGGCTACTTCACCGAGACCTGGGCGGTGCCGGTACCCGGGCCGCAGGGCTTGCCACTGGTCAAGCCGCCGTACAAGCGGGTCACGGCGATCGATCTCAACACCGGAGACCACGCGTGGATGAGTCCGCATGGCGATGGCCCACGGACCCACCCAGCCCTGAAGGATCTGCATCTGCCGGCGCTCGGGGGGCATAGTGGTGGCAATGCGGGTGGCCCGCTCGTGACGAAAACCCTGCTCATTGTCAATTCCGGCGGGCGCTACGTCGCCGACCAGGCCGAAGGCGCGCGTACCCTGGCGGCGTACCACAAGGGCAACGGGGATTACCTTGGATCCGTGGCCCTCCCGGCCGTGCCCACCGGCAATCCGATGACCTACCTGCACGATGGCCGGCAATACATCGTGGTGGCCGTTGGCGGAGGAGGTGGAGCGGCCGCTCCGGAACTGATCGCGTTGGCGTTGCCCTGACCGCGCGGGGCGGAGTGGGCGCGAAATTCTCGAATTTCAGAGTCGTTCAGGTTAGGACCCTGACCAGAATAGGTCCGCCATGTGGGCACGCTTATTTTGGTCACTGTCCTCAAGCCCGTATTACACTTCGCCCGTAGCGGCGGTAGGCCGGTTGACCTGTCGTTGTGCGGATGCCACCGAAAAGGGGATGCCATGAGCATGAAACAGCTATTGACCTTGGTCACGATCACGACCTGTGTCCTGGTGGGCGCCACGGCACGGGATACGGCGGCGCAGGACTTCAGCGCGGATGAGTTTGACTATGGATCACGGTTCGCCCTCCCCGATGGGCAGACGTCCGAGATATGGAATCCGGCCAAGCGAAAGCTGATCGAGGGCGGCCCAATGATTGGGGGCACCGTGCGGGCCACCGACCCACGCACGTACTGCGCGATGGCGGCCGCGGGGTACGACTTCATCTGGGTCGAGATGCAGCACGAAGCGATCTCGTGGGAGCAGGTGGCGCGGTTCTGGCGCACGTGTCCGGGTCCGGCCGCGCCGGGCGTGCGGGTCGCGTATGCCAACGAGCGTGAAATTCAGCATGCGACCGATATGGGGGCCGCGGTGATCGTGGTACCGACCATCGATTCCGTCGAGGAGGCGCAAGCGGCCGTCGACTGGACCTACTTTCCGCCCATCGGGCGACGGAGCTCAGGTGGTGGCCAGGGTCCCAGTGAGCTGTGGAACGATGTCCCCGGTGGGTATCGCCAGACCTGGAACGACAATGTCGTCCTGTTTCTGATGATCGAGACGTTGGAGGGCGTGGAGGCCGCCCGCGAGATTGCCAAGCTGCCGGGCGTGACCGGATTGTTCGCAGCGAGCGGCGACCTCGGGAATTTCTCTGGCTTTGGTGAGGGCGATGCCGAGTACGAGGGGCTGATTACGGAGGTGCTGGAGGCCGCTCAGGACGCTGGTATTCATGCCTGTGCGCCGCTCCGCTGGGCAAACCGCCCGGGTTTCACCTGCTTCCAGGCGGCTACCGAGGGCGCGAACATCCGTCGCGGCGCCGCGGCCGAAATTCAGCAGGCACAGGAGCGTTTCGGGAGCACTGGTGCCGGTGGCTCGCCAGTCACGGGTTCGGGCGCCGCGCCGCTCCTGGCGAACTTGACCGCGGAATGCGGCTCAATCACCTACGAGGCCGATTGCAATGCCGCGGTGCAAGCGGCCGCTGCCGCCGCCAGTTCGATGGGCGCCGCCGAGCAGGCGCAGATTGTCCGTCGTCTGCGGGAGGTCATGGGGACCAACCCCACGCATGCCACACGCATCCGCGAGATTGCGTCGCAAGCCGGGTTAACGATCCGGTAGCGGATGCCCGGCGGGCGGGTCGTCGGATGAAGGCCATTTCGACCATGCCGCAGAAACCGTCGCGTCCAACCGTGCTTAACCTCTCCAAGAGCGAACTGGCAGAGCTGGTGGCTGGGACGGGTGACGCGCCTTCCAAGGCGGGGCAGCTGTGGCGTGCGCTGTATCACGAGCGGAGAGAATCCTTCGACGACATGACGTTTCTTTCGCTTCGGTGCCGGGAGGCATTGAAGCGACGTTACGTCATGAGTCCGCTCGACCCGGTCCAGTGCCTGGCTTCGAAGGACGGGTCCACTGACAAGGCGTTGTTCCGACTCCCCGACGGTGAACTGATTGAAAC
>Ga0310124_10000104_pt1 | contig 54271 bp, 50 predicted proteins | sample CB11b_AW_Bot5_MG_FD_203507 | JGI IMG/M metagenome (GOLD analysis project Ga0310124, IMG submission 203507) | Marine microbial communities from Western Arctic Ocean, Canada - CB11b_AW_Bot5 | ecosystem: Environmental > Aquatic > Marine > Oceanic | place: Canada: Western Arctic Ocean | collected... | reverse complement strand
CACCACCGCAAATAGAACTTCCCAGAGACCACCGACCGCAAACGTCACGGCCAAGACCGGCACATAGTACAGAGCACCGTGCAGGAGGCAGGCAACGATATCGTCAGGCGCAAACCCTAGCCCGATGACCTCAACCACCGTCGTTCGCCAGTTCTCGAGCGGCGCCGCACCGGCCGCGATCGCCAGGTTGGCCTGATACCCGGTGTTATACATCGCCATAAAAATGCAGCCGGCCAAAGCCAGGACGACTGTCATCATCAGGCGCTTGAGATCAAGACCATCGCGCACGTGCGACGGACCCGCGGTGACCGAATCAGGCGTATACAGAAAGCTGTCCTGGGCCTCCCACAACGGATAGAGGCGTTCCAGCTTGCCTCCCGCCTCGAAGTGGTGCGCCTGCTTGTCGAGCAGCGCTCGTAGAAACTTCATCCGTCTTTCTCGATCTCGTTCAGGACCTGTCGGAGGAGCGGGCCGTAGTCGTTCTTGCCCGGGCAGACAAACGTGCAGAGTGCGAGGTCTTCCTCGTCGAGCTCCAGACATCCGAGCTCTTCCGCCCGCTCGGTATCGGTCATGAGCAACGCGCGCAGCAGCGGCGTCGGCAAGATGTCAAATGGCATGACGCGCTCGAACATGCCGATCGGGACAACCGCTCGTCTCGACCCATTGGTGTTCGTCGTAAACGAAAAGCGGCGGCCGGGAATGAGCCGCGACAAGAACGTCGGAATGACGGAAAACTTGCCGAGTCCCGGGTCGAGCCATCCCAGAAACTCTCGTCTCCGGCCCTCCCCGAGGACGCTGATTTGTTGATGGAAGCGACCGAGAAAACCGTGGATCTCCCCGGCGGCCGCGCGACCCGACAGCACCGAGCCAGACACCGCGCGGATCTCTGTCGCATCATCTGCGCCTTCTATTTCGCCCAAGAGCAACTCGTCGACGGACGCCCCAATGCGGGTCCCGAGCAGACGCGGTCGCGCGACTGCCGGGCCAGCCAGGCTCACCACCCGGGTCAGATCGAGTTGCCCCGTCTCAAAGAGTCGTCCGATAGCAACGACGTCTTGAGCCCCGACGTGCCACGCAGTGGTCGTCCGATCAACGGGGGCAAGCGTGTGCATGTGAAACCCGGCCGTGCCGGATGGGTGGGGCCCGTAGAACTCCTCGTGCCGGACCCTCTCGATCGTCGGAATGGTGATGTCAGACCCAGCCGCCGTGCAGACAAAGACTGGTCCGTCCGTCAAACGCACCAAGGCGGCCAGACCACGCGCGAAGAGCGTCTCCACGCGCTTCAGAATCAGATCGAGCGACGGTGCGTGGGGATTGGAATCGACCGCCGTGACAAGAATTGCGGCTGGGCGCGTCCGAGGATCAGCCACGCGGCCAAAAGGACGCGCTCGCAAGGAAGTCCACAGACCTGACTCCGTAAGCAGCGCCACCACGGCATCCGCTGCCATCCCGCTGGGATGCCGACCCGAGAACGTCGAAAAAGACGACTCCGTGGCCGCTCGTTCCTCGTACTCAGCGCGACTCGTTTCGATCACGACTGACTGGAGGGCGCGGCGTTCTCCACGATGAATCGCGTGGACGGTGCCGGCCGCGGGAGCGGTGTGGCACACACCCGGCGTCCGCTTGTCCTCAAAGAGCACCTGACCGCGCGAGACATCATCACCCACCGCCACTCGCATGGCAGGACGCAGCCCCACGAAATCGGCAGCAAGGACCGCCACCTGTCGAACCGGACGGGCCCGCTCGATCTCCTGAGTCGGTGCGCCAGCGAGAGGGAGCTGTAGTCCCTTCCTACTACGATGCACGGTCAGCCTCGCCTTTTTCGGACCAACATGCGCTCTTGGCTGGACATTCCGAGAAGGAGCTTGTGAAATATTTCTCAAGCTTAGGCCAAAAAAAACGGCTCGCGGCCGCATCGGTCAGCTTCTTTCCTCCCTCCGACGTCCTCGATCGTACCCGGCATCACTGGAGCAAGTCAATCGGCGCGGCACCTGTTATCCCCTGACTGAAACGCCGGACCGGCGGTGCGCGCAGAACAACGTGCGGCCAGCGCCGGTCTCCGTCTGGTACGATCCCGACCACATGGGGAAATCGTCCCAAGCATGACTATGGGCACCCGGTGCGACGCCGTTTTCCGTGCCGTCGGGCTGCGGCGGCCCTCCCCATGACCGCAGCCAAGCCGCGAGTGCTCGTTTGCGAAGCGCGGACACCGTTTGTGACGGGTAACGCCGAATATCTGATACGCGTCTTGGTGGGACAGCTCACGCGGCGAGGCTACGATGCAGAACTGGTCAGTCTCCCGTTCAGTGCGCGTCCCCGGGATGGGCTACTGTCCCACGCGGCCGCCTGGCGACTCCTGGACTTGTCAGAGAGCAACAACACGCCGATTGACCTCGTGATCACGACAAGATTTCCGACCTACTTCGTCCGTCATCCGAAAAAGGTGGCGTGGCTTGTTCGACAGTATCGTTCCGCGTACGAACTGTGGGGGACACCGGGCAGCGATAACGACGAGAACAAGATGGACGTCGGCATGCGCGAGCACCTCGGCAGACTCGATACCCAGATGCTAAATGAGAACGAAGAGATCTTTACCGTTGGTCGCAACACGACGGCCCGGCTGAAGCGTTGCAACGGACTCACCAGCGAGCCGTTGCCTCATCCCCCGCGACTCGCCGACCAACTGCGGAGTGGGCCGTATGACAACTACGTCCTGTCGGTGAGTGATCTGGAGCGCATCCAGAGAACAGACCTCATCATTCGAGCGATGACGCGGGTCGATTTCGACATACGACTTGTCGTGGTCGGCGACGGAACGGAGCGAGCGCCACTCGTTCAGTTGGCCACAGAGCTCGGCGTACTCGACCGTGTCGACATGGTTGGTCCGGTCGAGGACGCGGAACTCCTGCGTCTGTACGAACAGGCCCTCTGCATGGCCCATGTGCCCTACGACGGAGAAGACGGCGCGGTGGCGCTCGAGGGCTTGCTGGCGCGACGCCCCGTTGTCACGACGCACGATTCGAGCGGCACGCTCGAGTTCGTAGACAATGGCGTCAACGGGCTGGTCTGCTTTCCAGATCCGCAGGGCCTAGCGGACGGTATCAACCGCCTGGCGTCGGATCGTCAGCTCGCCGCCTCGCTAGGGGCTGCAGGCTACGAGCGGGCGCGCCAGATCACCTGGGACGGGGTTATCGAAAGGCTGACACGCGTTCTATGACAAAGCTGATCATCCAAATTCCCTGCCTCAACGAGGCCAACACGCTTCCTCAAACGGTCCGCGACCTTCCGTCCGCGATTCCCGGGATCGATATCATCGAAACGCTGGTCATCGACGACGGGTCTAGCGACGACACTGCCAAAGTCGCGCGCGCGTGTGGTGTCGATCATGTCGTTCGGTTCCGCTCCAACAAGGGATTGGCGGCCGCATTCATGGGTGGTCTCGACGCCGCCCTGAAGCATGGCGCCGACTACATCGTCAATACCGACGCCGACAATCAGTACGCCGGTCGTGACGTCGTAAAACTGCTGGAGCCACTCCTGAACGAAAGCGCGGACATCGTAATCGGCGACCGCAACGTAAGGAGCCTCCGTCACATGCCACAAGCCAAGCGGTGGCTCCAGCTGGTAGGCAGCTGGGTCGTCAGGCAAGTGTCCGGCACGCGGGTGCCCGATACGACCAGTGGCTTTCGCGCCTACACGCGGGAGGCCGCGCTTCGATTGACGATCGTGTCTGAGTTCACATACACGCTCGAGTCGATCATTCAAGCCGGCAAGAAGCGGATGGCCATCGCGCATGTGCCAATCGCCACCAACGAGATTACGCGTGAGTCGCGACTCTTTGGTAGCGTGTTTACCTATATCAACAAATCAGCGGTCACCATCGTTCGGATCTACGCGCTCTACGAGCCACTCAAGGTCTGCACGCTGGCGGGCTTGGTCACCATCGCCGGTGGGGCCACGATCTCAATGCGGTTTCTGTATCTCTATTTCAGTGGTTTTGGTCAGGGCAACGTGCAGTCGCTGATCCTGTCCGCGGTGTTGTTGATTGTCGGGTTCCACATCATCTTGGTTGGTCTCATGGCTGACGTCCTCTCCGCGAACCGCAAACTCAACGAGGAGCTGCTCTATCGCGTCCGCTCGATGGAGCTTCGCGGCAACCCGCAGAGTGCCGCCAGCGATGCCACGGCGCCCATTGGTCGAGGGCACGACACGGACGGCACCGCGCCCCCCACCGAACACGGCCCGGTTGCGCACGGATAGCCGGCATGGCGAACCCTTCCACTACGTCCGTCGTGATCCCGGCCTACAACGAGGCGGCGAGTATCGCCGCGGTGGTAGAAGGTCTCAAACATGCGGCAACATGGCACGAGATCTTGGTTGTCGACGACGGCTCGGAGGATGACACCGGTCCAAAGGGTCAGGCCGCGGGCGCACGGGTCGTTCGTCACCCCTACAACAAAGGAAATGGTGCCGCGGTCAAGAGCGGTATCCGAGCAGCCACGGGTGAGTTTGTCCTCATCATCGACGCCGATGGCCAGCATCGCGCACAGATCGCGCCTCGACTCGTAGACAGCCTCGGGGAATACGACCTCGTCGTGGCCGCGCGGCCGGACGCGAGTCAAGCCTCTCTGGGACGCCGTCTCGGCAACCGCCTACTCGCGCGACTGGCCTCAGCCTTGGCTGGACACCAGATTCCTGACCTCACCAGTGGATTCCGGGCCGCTCGTCGAGCCTACCTTCTCGAGTTCATGCATCTCCTTCCAAACGGATTTTCCACACCGACGACCACGACACTGTCGTTTCTTCGAGCCGGCTACAGCGTCAAGTTCGAAACCGTGGACGCCGATGCGAGAGTCGGTCGGTCGAAAATCAGGTTCGCTCGCGATGGGGTCAAGTTTTTCTTGATCTTGCTCCGGGTCATCACCATCTTCAGCCCGTTCAGAATCTTCCTACCCGTGAGCGTCGTCTGTCTCGCTCTTGGCCTCGGGTATGCCGCGTGGACGATCGCCACCCAGCTGCACGTCACGAATTCATCCGTGTTGCTGATCATGCTTGGCGTGTTGGTCTTCCTGCTCGGTCTCGTATCCGAACAAGTCTCAGCCCTCCGCGCCGGCAGCCGAGACCACCGGTGACCGCGTCTGCCCCGTCCTCACCGATGACACCCATGGGTCAGCCGGTCGTGATGTTGACGTCGTCCTATCCGCGGTTTCACGGGGACGGCGTGGGTACGTTTCTCGAACCGATTGCGCATGGGGTCACTCGGCGGGGGAGAGAGGTACACGTAGTGGCCCCGTGGCATCCGCTATACCGGCGCGAAACACGTGAAGCCGATGTCCACTTTCACCTCTTCAAATACGCACCAACCTCGGCTCTCCATGTCTTTGGCTACGCTGCCGCGCTCAAGGCTGATGTCTCCCTCCGTCCGTCCGCGTACGCAGTCACGCCGTTGGCGGTGACCGCCGGCTGCCTCACGCTACGCCGAGTCGTACGGCACGTTCGTCCTCAGCTTGTCCACGCCCACTGGGTGATCCCGGGCGGCTTTATGGCAACACTGAGCGGGGTCGGGCTGCCACTTGTGATCAGTCTCCACGGGTCCGACGTCTTTCTCGCCGAATCCAATCCTCTCGTCGCACGCGCGGCCCGCGTCGCGTTCCGGCGAGCAGGCGCCGTAACCGCCTGTAGCGAGGATCTGCGTCGGCGGGCGATCGTGTTGGGTGCCGACGAAAAGACGACGACCGTCGTCCCTTATGGCGTGGATACTGAACGCTTTAAGCCGGACCAGGAGGCCCGCCGGCGACTTCGCGCTCAGCTGGATCTACCCGACGACGCGCCGGTCCTCGTCACGGCGGGACGACTCGTACGAAAAAAGGGTGTCGAATATCTCATCGACGCCATGCCCCGCCTTTCGACCGACTGGCCAGCGCTCCGCCTCGTCGTGATAGGCGACGGAGATTTGAAACCAGAGCTTGAAGAGCAATCGGCGCGCCACAACGTCGCGGAACGCGTGCACTTCCTTGGCGCACAGCCCCAAGACGAGGTTGGCGGGTGGCTATCAGCGGCAGACGTCATCGTCGTGCCGTCAGTCAAGGACGACGCCGGCAACGTCGACGGACTCCCCAACGTCCTTCTCGAGGCGATGTCATCCGGGACCCCCGTCGTGACCACACCGGTCGGAGGTATCGAGTCGGTCGCCATCGACGGGCGGACGGCGCGGGTCGTGGCCGAAAGAAAGAGCGAAGCGATTGCAGACGCCGTGGGCGACCTTCTTCGCCAACCTGAGACCGCCACTGCCTTGGGCCAGGCCGCACGCGCCGAGATGTTTCGTTCGTATGGCTGGGCGACGACGGCGCAGCGTTTCGAGGACGCGTACGCACAGGCATGTGCCTCGGGCACCGGCGGAATTTGGCGGAAGTGACGATAGTCGGACATGGGGCGTCATGGTCGACCGGGTGCGGATTGCGCCGGGTCAAGACCAGACGCAAGTCGTTCGTACATTCTGAGGTGACGTTCGGCAGATGCCCTCCAGCTAAAGCTCCGCTCGCACAGTTCCTGACCGACGGCGCCAAACGCGCGACCATCGACCGCCACCGCCGCCACAAGACGATTACCCAGATCCGCCGCGTCGCCGGGCGTCACCAGAAAGCCACTGGAACCCTCGACCACCTTGTCGGGCAGCCCACCGGTTCGTGAGGCCACCACCGGGAGGCCGTGCGCCATGGCCTCGAGCGTCACCAGGCTCGACCCCTCGTAGAGCGTCGGATGCACAAACCAGTTGGTGACGGTATACAAACTATGGAGATCACGGTCCGAGGCCTGCCCGATGAATCGGCAGTGTCGTCCAAGACCAGCCTCTCGAGCCATCGCGGCAATCGTATCTCGCTCCGGACCGTCGCCGACGAGCACCCACGCCCACGACGACGGCAGCCGAGGCGCGACGCGGCGGAGTGCGTCGACGAGCACCGGAAATCCTTTGTTGACTTCGAGACGACCCACGGACAAGAAGAGTGGGCTCGGCTTGTCGAGCCCGAGCTGCCTCAGAAGCGCGCGCCCATGACTCGCGTCGCCGCGAGCTCGACACCGCTCGGGGTCGACGACGTTCGGGATCACCACTTGCGACGACGCCGGCACCTGGAGGTGTTGTTCGATCGTCGGCCGCAAAGAGTGATCGGTCGTGACCACCGCCGAGCTGGCGCGCGCGACGGTCCGAATTCCACGCCGGAATGGCGCGTATGCCCACCGTTTCAGTCGCACGTGTGAGCGGAACTCCTCCAGTCCATGCATCGTGGACACGAATGGCTCGGAAAAACGCCGGCGGCCACGCGCGCGGGCTAACCCCCACCCCGCGAGCCCTTGGGCGTGGATCACGGACCACGGACGGTGCGGCGCATTGATGACGCGCCGGGCGACGATGCTCGACCAGATAAAATAGTTCGTCACGCGGTCCACCACGACCGTGCCTGTGCGGTCTCCAACCGGGAACCATCGGCCGGAGACCCAATGCGGAGTCACGACCGACCGCAACATGTCGTCGGCGGCCTGACAGCGGGCCGTGTCCCGTGGTGTTTCTGAGAAGAGTTCGACCTGAACGCCAAGCGCCGCGAGCCCCGTCACCAGATCGAATACGTGGCGTTCCAGGCCACCTGGTCCATGGGCGGGATGCACGCGTCGGGAGACCATCGCGACACGGATCGGAGTTGCGGCGCGGGTCATGGTTGACGCGGGTGCTGGCGGTCGCGACTCTTTCGGATGGCCTCCTGATAGACCGACGCCATGCGGGGATACACCGCCTTCGGGGAATAGTGGTCCTCAACATGGCGCCGGGCCGCATGGCCAACCTCATCCCGGCGTCCCGGCTGGTCGAGCTCCCGAAGCGCCACCGACATCTCCGCTGGCCGGGAGACAAGCCAGCTGTTTTTGCCCGACTCCACGATCTCGGGATTGCCGCCCCTCGCCCAGGCGATCACCGGTGTCCCGAGCCCCATGGTCTCTAGGACCACGCGAGACAGGGGCTCTTCCCACGCGCTCGGAAGCAGGACCGCGGCGGCATCCCGCTGAAGAGCCAGTAACCGTCCGTGGTCAACCCATCCCAAGAATTCCACGTCCAACCCGGCCGCATCGGCCTGAGTCCGGAGTGCCGCCAACGATGGTCCATCACCCGCCACCTTCAGGGGCGGCACGCGGCCGGCATCAGAGAGGGCGGCGAGCAGCGAATCGAACCCTTTTGTCGGTTGCAGCTTACCGGCCGCGAGCAAAAACCGCTCTTTTTCAGACGCGTGATCCGGCGCAGCACAGGTCTCGAGCTCCTGGGGGTCCACGATATTCGGCACGACGACGAGATCCGCGGGCGGGAGCTCACCTTCGATGCGGCGGCGAACCGCCTGACTGACGGTCACGACGGTGTCGGCCATCACCAACCCATCTCCACGCGCGCGTAAACGACGTGTCGCCCACGGCACCATCGCCCGCGTCAGTGGACCCGGCCACCCCCAATACTCCTCCATACAGCCGCGCAGGTTCCGCGGTGTACACCCCGCACAACCCGCCCCCGCCCACCACGATGTGCCGTGCAGACACACGGGCCAATAGTCCCGAACGGTCACGACTGTGGCGCACCCGTGGCGTCGTCCGGCCGCGACCGCCGGGGGACCACTGTGCAGGTGCTGAGCATGGACGACATCGACATGCTGGGGCTCCTGAAGAAGGCGTTCGTTCAAGAACGCTTCAACATGTCGGTGCGCAAAGTCCCTCGCGCCAACGCGTGCGCGAGGACTTCGCCGCGCTCGCCTCACCCCGATCTCCGTCACCTCGACGTCCTCATACCGCCGAGAGACGACGTCGTCGTGAGACGACATGATCACAAACACGCGAACCCGGTGCCCTCTATCGCAGAGCACGCGCGCCAACGCGTGCGTGCTCCAGCCACTCCCCCCGCAGCGCGGCGGATACACGTCAGTGACGAGCCACACGTGCCACGCCGAGTGATTTCCGACGCTCATACTCGCATTGTCCATTGACGATTCGTTCGGCTCGTATCGACTCAGCGGTCAGAACCGCGTGCGATAGAACGACCCGCGGTTGAAAAAGAATCGCCAGGCGATATCCGTGACGCGCGGCGGCACCTCGACAAACTGGTTGTAGACAATCCTCGACATCTTCACGGGCGCGTCCCGCGGGATAAGACCGGTTGAATACTGGATCGTCAAGCCAACGTTCCAGACGACAAACATCGCCAACATCGCCACGCTCGCCGCGCGTGGGAGCTGACGAGCGCGCGCGTGCCATGTGGCCGCACCAAGGGCAAAAAGCGCCGTGCAATTGATAAACCGTCGGGCCCCAAAGGACGCGCCACCCCACCAGGTCTCATACGAACCGACCACAAGCACCTGCGCGACGAAAAACGCCACGAAGGCCATCGCCACCCGCGCGTCGGGTCGGTCGAATAACTCGCGCATGGCTAGGCGCGGCGGCCGAGACTCGCCGTCAGACGTGCGCCACAGCATCGCGAGCAGGCCGAGGGCGCCGACCATCGTGATCGGATGCCAAGAAAAGAGTCCATGAAATCCAGAAAACAACACGTCGAGACCATAGACCGGGAGCGGCGAGAACTTGTCGACGATAAACGGTGTGGGACCGTAGGTGCCGTTCAGGGTCTTGTAGACATAGAACTGCGGGGCAACGACGACACCGAGCGCGAGAGCAAAGACCAGATATCCCGCCAGTCGTTTCGCCAGCACCCCGTACACCAGCGACCCAAACGCGCAACGTTCGGTGCGGGACGACCGGTTTGACTGGACCGTCGCCAGACCCAGCGTAATGAGCTCGTCGACCACAACGACGGCCAGACCCAACCAGTTGAGCTCTCGAACCAGCACCATGAGACCAGCCGCCGCACCCAGCGCGCTCCATCTCCCCATGGTTCGTTCCGATCGCGCTCGCTGCCACAGTGTCAAGAAGAGTGCGACTGCAAACAACGAGTTCGCGTGAGCCATCGCGGGTGTGATGTAGAGATAGAACATCACGGGCGATGCAAACCACACGGCCAGTACCGCCCAAGTGGCGGACGTCCGGTCGGTATAGGCCCGGCACATACGATAGATGAGCGCAAGCCCAGTCAGCCCCCAGAACAGAGACGCGAGGCACACCGCCCATACATACGGCCGGCTATACCCGTCACGCGGCACGGTACTTCCGAATACTCGCGCCGCCGCCACCACGCCATCGGCCGCGATGTAGAAAGGCGCCCACAACAGGGCGGTCCCGATCGGCGCGTCGTTCAAGCGGTATCCGGTCGCGGTCGCCCCGTCACGGAAGGGCACCAGACCGGCGTGGGCGACCGGGTCGCGCTCGATAAAATGGGCATACTCATTCTCGTAATGCAGGTCGCGATCCACAAGGAGTGAGCGCAGCGTCGCAAAGTACTTGATCTCGTCGGCGCCATAGACTCGGGGTGTGAATAGGGGGAGGGCAAGAAGACCCGCCAGCAGCAGCACCCCCCACTCGTGTACCCAATCAGACCTGAACATGTTGGCTAGTGGTGTGTCTGTCACAACCCGTCCTCGACGAGGCTAGCAATCTCGCGTGCACCGCGCTGCCACCGATACGCCTTGCTCACCCGTTGTCGACCGGCCGCGCCCATGCCTTGTCCGCCATCTGACCGGGTGAGGACGTCACAGACGGCTTTCGCCAAGGCAACCGGAGTTGGTGCCACCAGAAACCCGGTAACCCCGTCCTCGACTGTCTGTCGCACACCACCTTCGTCGACCGCCACGACGGGACAGCCGCTATAGGCGGCTTCAATCACAGACAGTCCAAAGCTCTCTTGGATGGCGGTATGAATGTAGCAATGGGCGCCAGCATAGTATCGTGGAAGCTGCTCGTCCGATACGAAGCCGGCAAAATCTACCTGTTCGACCACCCCCAGCTCGTGTGCAAGCGCTTCAAGACGCGACCGTTCAGGACCGTCCCCGATAATGCCCCACCGCGGGAGCGGGCGGCCGCCAGTCCACCGTTCTCCGACCGCGGCCGCGGTCTTGAGGACAAGATCGACGCGCTTCCGGGGATGTAGGTAGTTGACCGTGATGACAACGGGCGGCGATTGAGCGCGTCGCTGTCTGACGCTGTCAAGCCGCGCTCGGTCAACCCCGAGCGTGATGACGGTCGCCGGTCGTCCGTAGACCATCTCGATCTGCGACGCGGCAAAGGGGCTGGACGTGCACACCACGTCGACCCCGCTGACAAGCGCGCGGTCAAGACGAGCGTAGAGACCGAGAAGTGGCGCGATCGCTACCCAACTCCATCCGACCCGGGCGAGGACAAGGTCACGGTCCTGATACAAGGCGCGGGGCGGCTCCCAACAATAGTAGAGCGTCCGACCTTGACTCTTCTTGACCCACCGCCGATACGGCGCCAGGAGCAACGCCGGGCCAAACAGGAGGCACACATCCGCGGTGTGGTCCAGGTAGTGACGCAGCCCGAAGACCCGCGCATAGTCCGAGATGGCGTTGACATACCGGTTACCGCTCCAATCCAACCGTGCGTCGGTGCACACGAGTTCGACTCGGTCTGCTAAGCGCGGCCGACACGACCGGTCGAACTGATGACACACGACCCGGACATGATGCCCGTCATCAGTCAACGCCGATGCCAACCCCAGGATGGCTCGTTCGGCACCTGACAGCAATTTGAACCGAGGAAAAACCAGGTCGATGCGGCGCGTCGTCACGCCCTTCCTCGTTGTTGGTCACTCAGCAGCTTACGGCCGGCCGTCGCCAACGCCCGAGCGATCGGCTCTGGGCGAAATTGCTGAGTAAACGTGGCCAGCCGGTCCCGATTAGGTCGCCAACGTCCAACCGTCGCGTCGTTGACGGCTCGTCCAAGTGGCAACGGGTCGTCCGGAGGCACAACGTGGCCCACGCTTTCGGTCGGCGGCGGCACACCGAACGAGATCCGAGATGTTTGAGTGACCACTAACGGAGTGCCCACTGCCGCGCCCTCCATACAATACACACCTCGTCATGGCATGCTCGTCTTTGATGCACGAGCGGGCTGCGCCCAGCAAGACACCACCTATGCGTTCGCCGCCGGGGACGGTCTCGCGGGCGACGTGCTTGGTCATTTCCAGCCGGTCCTCGTCCCAAGCTGAGAGTCCACCTTTTGACGCTTGCGTATCGCATGGGCTCGTGCGGGACCTGTGACGGCCGGAGACACCGCTGAGGGCACTACCGCACTGCGTAGACGACGAACCCGAGGGGGAAACGCTGGTCGCGACCCGGCAGACGAGCGGCGGCGTGGTTCAGCAGGTTGAGAAAGACGCGACTTCGGCCACCAGCGTTCATCATTTCCCAGATCGTCTGCAGCCGGTTGCCGTGCGGGTGGATCTCCACCAGACTGAATCGCCGAAAGAGATAGCGGAGCGAATCCGGAGTGAACCGATAGTGGTCTTCAGGGTCGGGATGATAGCGATAGAGGAATCGCGTCGACAGAATGCAGACTCCGCCGGGCCGAAGCGCATCGCCGAGACGTTCAATGGCAAGCTCTGGAGCATACAGATGCTCGAGCACTTCCAACGCGACGATCGAGTCAAAGGGTTCACCGTCCCAGACAAAGTCGTGGACGTCGCAGCAGATCTCTGGACTGGTGTCGCGGACAATGTCTAGTCGCAAATAGTCCGTGTGAGGGATGGACTCGCGATAAGGCGCGCCCTTCGAACCGACATCAAGGACACGACCCGGCTCCATCCGGCAGAAATGGCGTCGCAATTCTCGGTCCAGCGTGATTCGATTGGTCGAGGGAATGCGTAGCGTCGGTATGCGCGGCCACACTTTTGTTCGCAAGGTTCGTAGCAAGACGGGTCACCCTTTTTTCTCCTCGCGTTCGTCTAGAGAACATCCGCGAGCGCCACGCACAACCGGTCGCGAAGATCGACGCGTCCAGAAATCATACCCTGTCGAAGCTGAAGAACAATCCCTCAGAACGAGAGGCGGTGGAGTGCCGGGGGATGCTTACTGTGTGCACGCGGTGTGAACAACGGGCACGCGCACGTCGCGGCAAAACCGGCACACGCCACTCCTTCGACAACTCCGATCGAGCCTTCGTGAGGATCATGTCTTCACCGTACTCGTCGAAACCGCGACGTGCGGGGCCAACATCGCAAGTAATTGCTCCCGACCAGGCGCGCCGGACCGGCGCAGGATGTCGGCAGGAATGCTCGAAGAACGGAGAGGATCCCCCCCATTGCGAGGCTGAGCGCGCCAATCTGGCCAGCGAAACGCCACGGAAAGCGCAACCCATACCGCCGGCGACAGCAAGAGTACGCATACAGCGCGCTCAGTAGTCTCGCGCCGCCAAGAACGGTCGCCGCCGCGACGAGTCCGAGAACCGAGGCCGGCGTCATGAGTGGTCACGGCGGGCCGAGCCAGCGCGCCGAAATGGTGTCGCTGCTACGAGAGTGCCGCTGCACTCACGTCGTGCTGGCATCGCGCCCAGGGACCGACGAAAGCATTGCGTTGCTGAAATCGACGCCGGTCCGCGGCGACTGGCCGGGCTGGGTGGTCGTCGAAGTGGAGAGTGCAGATTTCGAAGTCTTGGAGTTGAATCCGTGACTCACCCGCGTCCCTGGGCAGGTGAGTTCGTCGTGTTCGTCTCGGTCGCCGCCCTCGCGCTGGCCGTGGCCTTCGCCTTCGTGCTGCCGCGACACTGGAGCCGCGGCTTTCTCGGACCGGACGAGGCGTGGCACGCCGATCTCGCCCGACACGTCCTGGCCGGCGACGGGTACGTCTCCAGTACGTTGTTTCCGATGGCCGTGCCATCGACCGAAAACTTCCCAGTGGTCGAACCGCTGAAGCAGTCAGGGCTGTCCCTGGCGACGGCGGCCGCGTGGTGGGTATTCGGCGAAAGCGAGCGCGCGGTGATTGTGATCATGATGATCACGTTCGCCATAGGGGTGGGGCTGACGCGAAACCGCCGAATCGCCTTGCTCGTGACGGGGTTGGTCCTGGCGAACCCGTCGGTTCTCGGCATGATGCTGACGGCGCTGCCAACATCGATGGTGTTCACCACGTTCGTACTGCTACTCCTTCTCGTCATCGAACCAACACGTCAACGTGTGATGTTGGGCGGCGTGGTCTATGTGGCACTCCTACTTGCGAAGGGATATGGGATCCTGTATTCACTGCCGGTCATCGGATACCTGGCGGCCACATCTCGCACCCTCAGCATGCCGCTATTGTTCGGAGGGAGTGTCGTCCTATCGGTCGTCACGGCCCTGCTCGTTCTGCCCTCGGGTGCGGTCCAACTCGTCCATTCTGGAGGGAACTACTCTCTGGCGCTCCTGCACGGCTGGTGGTATTCCGCCGACGTATACGCGTTCGCCGACCTCTTTCCCCCGGATCCATGGACGGTCATTGCGGAACATCCTCGCGAGTTCGCAGTTCACTACGCTCGGCTGGCGAGACGGACGAAGAGAATCATCGACGGGCTTGGAGGGCCGACCCTCGGAAGCTCGCTGTTCCCATTGTTGTGGGTGGCCATGCTCGTGTTGCCAGTCGATCGGTTCCGCCCCGGGGTGTTGCTCCCGGCGATGCCTCGGACCGCTCCACCCTTGGTGCGCGACCTGAACATACTGGTTCTCCTTAGCTCATCGATTTTCTTGACGATCATTTTCTTTTGGGGCATCGGCCCAAACATCGTGCACTGGATACACCTGTATCCGATCATGTTGCTTCTCTGCATCGGTCTGATCTGGAGAGTCCTGACGCTGACTCAGCTGATTCCAAGACGAGGACGGGATCTTTTGCTCGGCGCGGCGTTGGTCTATTTGTTTGTGTACCCGCTAGCGCTGACGTTCCGAGAGGTCTACAAGGATCCGTTTGCCTATCTCGGCCGGAGACTGGCGGTGCGGAGTCTCGACTACGGCGAGCTCTCCGAAACGTTAGCGAACTGGGTGCCCGGTCGTGATGCCGTCATCGTGTCCGACATGGCCAACGAAATCGCCTAGTGGAATGGCAATCCGACGATCTATTTCCCACTCGACGCGGAACAGCTGCAGTTCTCGGTCGAGAAGTTCGACGTGCGGGCCCTCTACGAACGTCCGGGTTCCGCCTGCAACTGGGCCTACATCCGCGAAAGATTCCGACTCGTCGACACGCGCAATGGCCTGCTCCGGGTGCGTGATTCGGTCGGGCAGTAGGCACAAGGTTGAGCGTCAGCACTCCATTACGTCAGGATCGCGGGTCAGGAGCTCTGAGTAGAACTGGAGGTAGTCCTCTGCGATCCGCTCCATATCGAACCGCTCGACGGCGTCCTTGCGCGCGGCGCGGCCGACGCGCTCGGCACGAACTCGGTCCCCGAGCAACGCGGCAACGGCGCTCGCCAGCATGTCGGGGTCTTCTTGAGGTACGACGACACCCGTGCGATCGCCGACACCAAAAATAAAGTCTGTGATACCGGGAAGCTCCGTGACCACCGACGGGAGACCGCAAGCCATAGCCTCTGCCATAACGGTCCCGAATCCTTCCCGACGGGACGGAAAGACAAAGAGATCCGAGGCCTGGAGCAATCGGTGGACGTCGGCGCGCACCCCAAGACGATGGATCCGGCCGGCAGCGGCGGGCGTGACGCGCGCGAGTTGAGCCGACAGAAACTCTGTGCTCAGTGTGTCGCCACCAAACTCGTCGCGTCCGACGAGTAGCAACTGCGCACCCAGACCGGTGCGGCAAACACGCGACCAGGCCTCCAGTAGCACATCGATCCCCTTCCTACGGATCAACGAACCAACGAACACGACGAGCTGACCCTCCGACGGCAGACCGAGCTGATCCCTCAATCTCTTTCGATCGTCGGCCGGCGAAAACAGCCGGACATCCACCCCTTGCGGAATGAGACGTACCGTCTCCGCCTTCATCATTGCTCGTCCACAGGTGGTCTCCAGCGCCGGCGAGATAGCGACAAACCCATCGCAACGGCGATAAACGGCATAACGAAGCCCAGCGAACACGTCGGTCGAACGCGAAACCGTCAAAGGGTCATCTGCCCCTAGCAAGGTCAGCTCGAAGATGAGCGGCCGGTCGTGGAGGCGACACCATGCGTAACTCGCATAGAGGGCATCGGTCATCGCATGGACATGGATGAGGTCGAACGCGCCCTTGTCTTGGAGATACGCGAACACGCGTGCGGCAAACGTCGGTCCGACCGCACGATTCCTGAACGTTCTCGGGACCAGCCGCGGCGGTTGGTTCCCCAATCGCACGACCCGATACCTGTCGCACTGCTCGACGGATACCCCACAGCCCGTCGTGGCCGTGAGAATCGTAACATCCACGCCGCGACCAGCGAGGGTCGACGCCAGCGCCTCGACCTGGATACCTTGCCCGGAAAACATCGGGCGAAACCGCTGAATGACCATAGCCACCCGGAGCGAGTCAGACACGGGTCACCGCCTCCCGCAGAACCTGTTCGACGGCGCTCGCTTGCTGATCCCAGCTATAGCGAGATACGGCCAGCCGTCGCGCTTCGGCTCCCGCCTCTCGAAGAACGGTCCGGTTGGTCGCCCAGTATTCGAGCGTCGTTGCCAGCGCCTCCGCGTCACCGGGCGGGTAAAACCGCGCGACCGAGGACGGGAGCAACCGGTGCATCTCCTCGATGTCAATCGTCACCACTGGAAGGCCGGCCGCCAAATACTCAAAGATCTTTATCGGCGACCAAAACCACCCCAGTTTGAGGGCACTAAACGCCTTGGGGTCGAATGGCGCCAACCCCACGTCGGCCGCCGCCAGATAGCCAGGCACCTCGGCAAACGGGACCCGGCCGACGAACCGAATTGCACCCGACAGATCGGCGCGGTCCGCCGCCTGACGCGCCGCCGCCAGCCGGGGGCCCTCTCCGAGACAGATGATCTCGAGCTCGACACCGCGCGCCACGCACAACCGCACGGCCTCGACGAGGTCTTCAGCCCCGTGCCAGGCCCGAAAGCTACTCGCATACACGCCGCACAAGGGTGGGTTCGACCGTGTTGGCCCGGGTCGAAAACGCTCGATGTCCACGCCGTTCGTCACCACCGTGACTGCTGCCTGCAATCGAGGTGGGACGAGGTGAACAGATGTCGTGTAGACCGCGTCACTCCAATCGAGCACCTGCCGTCGCCAACGGTCCACCGGGCGGAGAAGACTGAGCCGGTCGAGTCCATCGCGCCAGGAGCCCGGATAAGGTCTGGCCGGCGAGTTCACCTCCAAAACGGCCGGTATGCCCGCTTGGTGGGCGGCCCAGATACCGCCCCCGCCGAACGTATAGAACCGGTCGACAATCACGTCCGGCTCAAAGTCCTGGGCGATGTGCCGAATCTGTCCCGCAGCGGTCCATTCGAAAAATCGCGGCGGGCGACGCAGCCTGCGGACGACGAGCCCAGCCGGCGGGGAGCGTTGGTCGACGCCGCGCGGAGCCACAACCTGAATGTCGTGGTGTCTTCTCGCCAACGCGAGACACAGCTCCTGCACGTGAACACTTCCCCCGTCTGTGCCCGGAATCGGGGTGTCCACCGCTGTGTAGAGAATCCGCACCGTTGCTGGTTGATTCTAGTCCTCCGAATCAGTAATTTCTGCAATCAGTCTTGTGACGCGGCACACGTCTGGCAAAGCACGGCGAGCGAGCAGATTGAGCCGGTGCGACCGACGAGCGACATTGCCCGGCGAGATATCGCGTGAGCGACTCATCGAAGAAATCGTCGAATTCGCGCCACTCGCGCGCCGTCGAAAAGCAAGGTTGACCATACTCCGGCCGGAACGTCATTGGCCTTTCTCGGCGACAGTCCATTAGTCTTGCGCGGTGGCAAGAATCGCTTGGTTCGCGCCCGGAAAAGGATATGCCGCGGGCCGGCTGGTTCGGCGACTACATGCCCGTCACCGCATCGACTGCTACGGCGAAGGACCAGATCACATCACACCGAGCGAATCCGGTGAAGCCAGCGGTGTCTCGCGAGCCGAGCTCTCAGACACCACCCAGACCGCTCACGACTTTATCTGGAACGAACGTCGGCAGCCGTATGACCTCACAGTCTTCGAAATCGCGAGCCACGCGGACTACGACTTTGTCTGGCCGTATCTCGTCCGTTACCCCGGACTCGTGCTCCTGCACGAGGGACGCCTGCACAACTCCCGGGGCCGGTCGTTGCTCCGGCAGGGTCGGCGGGCGGACTATCACGCCGAGTTCGCATTCGACCATCCGAATGCTCCTCGAGAAATCCCGAAGCTGGCATTCACCGAGGACCTTGAACCAGCCGACGAGCTGTGGCCCATGCGTCGCGTCGTGGTGGAGAGCGCTCGCTGGCTCGTCGTGCCCCACCGGTGGCTCGCCCGTGAGCTGCGGGACGAGGCTTCGCACTCGCGGTTTGGCACCATCGAGCCGGGAGTGGCACCGTCGTCACCACCGGTCGAAGATGCACGGCAGGTGAAGCAGCGATACGGAATCCCCAGCGAGGCCGTCATATTTAGCATCATGGGGCCCGCCTCGGAGCGCACACGGATTCCGCAGGTACTCTCGGCCTTGGCGCAACTCGACCCTGTCGGCACGCCATGGCATCTACTGCTTGCCACCAACCCGGCGTCCGGAGACGACGGGCGCCACCCCACCACCGCCGAGCTCGGCCTGACCCCACACGTCACACAACTCGGACCTGATAGCGAGGAGACACGAACCACCCTTCGCGCCATCGCCGACATCTGTGTCTGCCTGGAGTGGCCAGACCGGGCACGCGGGCGTTGGGAGTGGCTCAGCTGCCTGGCGGCAGGGAAACCTTCCATCATCTTTGATCTGGCCGACCGGGTAGCGATCCCGACGCTCGACCCGCGGAACGGCCTGACGCGGCGGGTGGCTGCCCCCTCCCAGGGCGCTGAGGACTACTCGCACGACCCGGCAGCGGTCGGTATCGATATCGTCGACGAGCAACACTCCCTTCAGCTCACCGTGCGCCGTCTCGGATCGGATCGAGCGCTCAGAACACAGTTGGGTAACCACGCACGCCGTCTCTGGGAGGCACGTTTCCAGCTCGATCGAATGGCCACCGAAGTCGACAGCGCGATTGGTCACGCCCTCGACGTGAACGTCGGCGAAGTCCAACGCCAAGATCTACCTCCACATCTGTTCGCAAACGGTTTGTCCCACGTGCGCGAGGTGGTCAGCCGCGCGCCCTCGCGCGCGGCTGATGGATGGACCGTCACCCCGGGACCACGGTGAGCCGGGTGCTCTGGCGCTTTTCGGCGCTCCTGCAGTACGCTCAAGAGATCGTGAAGATCACGCTCAATGGAGACCCTTTCGAGCTGAGTCGCCCCGTGACGGTTGATGCGTTGCTACGCCGTCTGGAGATCGACAGTCGGCGCGTGGCCGTGGAATACAACCTGGCCGTCCTCAAGCGAGCGGCATACGAATCGACAATCGTCAGCGATGGAGACAAGGTGGAGATCGTGAACTTTGTGGGTGGTGGATAATGACGGATAGTCTGACCATTGCGGACCGCACGTTTGCCTCGCGACTGATCGTGGGCACCGGGAAGTATTCGTCCCACGCAGTCATGACTCGCGCCCACCAGGCGTCGGGCACCGAGATGGTGACCGTGGCGATCCGACGGGTCAATATCAGTGACCGCGCGCAGGAGTCATTACTCGACCACATCGACACCGATCAGATCGCGTTGCTCCCAAACACCGCGGGCTGCTACACCGCAGCCGACGCGATCCGAACCGCTCATCTTGGGCGCGAAGCTGGTTTGTCGAATTGGGTCAAGCTTGAAGTCATAGGCGACGATAAAACGTTGTTTCCTGACAACGAAGCGTTGTTGGATGCGACCCGGCGATTGGTCGCGGACGGGTTCGTCGTCCTGCCGTATACCAACGACGACCCGATCGCGTGCCGGAAGCTCGAGGAGGCCGGAGCCGCGGCGGTGATGCCGCTCGGCGCGCCCATCGGATCCGGGCTCGGCGTACAGAATCCCAACAACCTCCGGATCATCAAAGCCGGCGCCGGTGTCCCGGTCATCGTCGATGCCGGAGTCGGCACGCCATCCGATGCCGCCATCGCCATGGAGATTGGTGTTGACGGTGTCTTGATGAACACCGGAATCGCGGGCGCCGATGACCCGGTGGCGATGGCACGCGCCATGCGCCTCGCCGTCGAGGCCGGCCGCCTGGGATACCTGGCGGGACGCATTCCGCGCGCGTCCTACGCGACCGCCAGTAGTCCTCTGGAAGGTGTCCTCGGACGTTAGTCGGCCAGGCGCGAAACAGCCGATGTTCGAGCGAACGGTCTCGCCTGCGGACCTCGAGCGTCTGCGCTTGGAGCGCGAGAAGGCGCATGCCGCCTATGTCGACACCCTGGCCGCGTTGGACCGCGCGGTGCAAAGCCTCCAGGATCTCCCTGCGCCCCCTACCCACTACGACGAGCACGAGATCAATGCGCTCAATGAGGGATGGAGGCTTGGCTCCACAGAGATCCCGCGAACACCGGGATGGCGCGGTGTGGCACAGGGGCTCTTGTGGCCGCTGTTGTCCCCCGTGCTTGACCGCCAACAGTCGTTCAACGCCACCGTCGTCCGTCACATCAATCGAAACATCGAGCGCCACCGACATATCAGAACGTCGGTGACGGAGCTCGTCCGTACCCTCCAAGACGCGGTGACCGGGATGGCCGCGTTCGAGACACAGGTCGTTCGCTACGCCCAGGATCTGGGTCCGTTTGTCGAAACTCAAACGCTCGAGGTCAGCGCACTCTCCCGACGGATTACCGAGGACGTCGCGGAGACTACCGCGGGTCTGGTGTCGACCGTGAGCGGTGTAGCCGACGAGCTACGAAAACGCTGGGAAACGAGCGTTGCGACGGAACGTCGCCTGGAGTCCAGGCTAGATGAGCTCTCGTCCACCGTTGCCGTTGCGCATCAAGTGGCCCATACCCTCAAACGAGAGATTGCGCGTGTGACCTCGGTCGAACCCTCCGCTGGCGTCCGCGGCGCATCACCCGTGGCGGAATCGTCGCCGCTGGTCACGTCCGAACTCGACAGCTACAAATATGTCGGTTTCGAAGATGCGTTTCGTGGTTCGCCCGAGGATATCCGCGCTCGTCTCGAGCAGTATCTCGAATATTTCGAGGGGTCGACGGATGTGCTCGACGTCGGTTGCGGACGCGGCGAGTTTCTCGAGCTGTTACGTGGCCGCGGAATTGGGGCTCGCGGTATTGACCTGAATCACGAGATGGTCGAACAGTGTCGGACACAAGGGCTCGACGTCGACAAAGCGGACTTCCTTACCCACTTGTCGCACCTCGAGGACGGAGCACTCGGCGGACTATTCGCATCGCAGGTCGTCGAACACCTCGAGCCACAGTATCTGCTGGAGACTCTCGATCTCGCCTTTCACAAACTTCGACCAGGCTCGGTGCTTATCCTCGAGACGATCAACGTCGCATCATGGTCCGCGTTCTTCCAGAGCTACATCCGCGACATCACCCATGTCCAGCCGCTTCATCCGGACACGCTCCGATACCTCGTGACGGCCAGCGGCTTCCAGCACACTGACGTCGTCTACTGTTCGCCGTGCGCATCGCACCATCGGCTCGAACGGATGCCAAACGCTGACGGGTCCACGACGGGTCACGACCTGGCACGCATCGTCCACACCTTCAACGAGAACGCCGACAAACTGAACCGCTTATTGTTCGCAGACCAAGACTACGCCGTGATCGGAAAGCGTTTGTAATTGTCGGGAGAAGAGATCCGGCTCACCGCAGGTCTCTGAGTAGTCCCTGGACCAGGGATCCTTACGCTCGCGCCGGCGCGAGATCCGCAGCCTTGAGGCGCTTGACGTCGGCGTCGACCATCATACGTACCAGCCCCGCAAAGTCGACCGACGGCTCCCAACCCAGCTCTCGGCGCGCCTTGGATGAGTCACCGATCAAATGTTCCACTTCGGCCGGACGCAAGAGCGACGCGTCGGTCTTGAGATGCTGCTCCCAGTCGAGCCCAACATGGGAGAATGCGGTCTGAACAAGCTCCCGCACCGAGTGGCTGACCCCCGTGGCGACGACGTAGTCGTCCGCCGCATCTTGCTGCAACATCATCCACATCGCCCGAACATAGTCACCAGCAAATCCCCAATCTCGACACGCGTCGACATTCCCGAGGGACAAGGTGTCAGTCTGCCCGAGCTTGATCCTTGCGACCCCGTCGGTCACCTTCCTCGTCACAAACTCCAGTCCACGACGCGGAGACTCGTGGTTGAAGAGAATCCCAGAGACCGCGAACAAGTCGTAGCTCTCCCGATAGTTGACGGTGATGTAGTGGGCATACACCTTGGTTACGCCATACGGGCTGCGCGGATAAAACGGAGTCAGCTCGGTCTGGGGCGTCTCTCGCACTTTTCCATACATCTCGCTCGACGACGCCTGATAAAGACGAATCGACGAATCGACGTGTCGGATGGCTTCCAGGACCCGGGTCACGCCTTGGGCGTTGAATTCACCGGTGAGCAACGGTTGATCCCACGACGCGGGTACAAACGACATCGCCGCGAGGTTGTAGATCTCGTGAGGCCGCACATCATCGATGACGCGGATGAGTGACAGTTGGTCGAGCAGGTCAGCGGGCCGCAGTTCGACGCGGCCGAGCAAGTGTTTGATACGCCAGCTATTCGGTGTGCTGAGCCGGCGGACCACGCCGACCACTTCATAGCCCTGCTCGAGCAGTAGTTCCGCGAGGTATGAGCCGTCTTGGCCCGTGATACCGGTGATGAGAGCACGTTTGGACATGAGTCAGAGACTCTACAGCCTAAAAATATTCTTGGCGTTCATTCCCTTGAGCGCATTCCGGGTATCGACCACCACACGCGCATCGCGGGCGATGCCTTCATAATCGAAACCGTCGTGGTTGGTGGCGATGACCGCGCAGTCGATCCCGCTGGCCAGAGCGGCATCGGGCGAGATCGCCTCGAGGACAAGACCCTTTTCGGAGAAACTGGGGACGAATGGGTCGCTGTAGCTGAGCTTCGCGCCTCGTGTCTCGAGCAGGTGCCAGATGTCGATGGCCGGAGACTCTCGCACATCACTGACACCCGGCTTGTAGGCCACGCCAAAGAGATGGACGCGCGACCCTCGAATGGACCGAGACAGGCTATTGAGCGCAGCCCCAATCCGTTCGACGACATAGCGTGGCATACCGGCATTGATATGGCCCGCCAATTCGATAAACCGACTCTCAAACCCAGTTTGTTTCGCTTTCCAACTGAGGTAGAACGGGTCGATGGGGATGCAGTGCCCCCCCAGACCGGGACCCGGATAAAACGGCATGTAGCCAAACGGTTTGCTCTTTGCGGCGTCGATGACTTCCCAGACGTCCACATCGAGTTCTCGACACATGAGCGCCAACTCGTTTGCCAGCCCGATATTGACCGCGCGAAACGTGTTCTCGAGCAGCTTGACCATCTCAGCGACCGTCGTCGACGACACACGGACCACTGTCTCCACAATCTGCTCGTAGAGCAGCGCCGCGACATCAGTCGACGCGTCGTTCACGCCGCCCACCACCTTGGGAATATTGCGGGTGTTCCACGATGGGTTGCCGGGGTCGACTCTTTCGGGCGAAAACGCCAGATAGAAGTCTTCGCCCGCCCGGAGCCCGCCCGCCTCTAGTGTCGGTCGGAGCACTTCTTCAACCGTGCCCGGGTAGGTCGTGGACTCGAGAATGATGAGCTGACCCGGTCGAAGCCGCTGCGCGATCTCGTCAACCGCAGACACGACATAGGACAGATCCGGGTCACGGGTCTTGCGAAGCGGCGTTGGCACGCAGATGTCAATAGTGTCGACGGTGGCCAGTTCCGAAAAGTCGGTGGTCGCCCGAAGCATTCCGTTTTTCGTAACGGTGTTCACCTCCGCACTTGGGACATCACCGATGTAGGACTCCCCACGGCCGATCTGGTCGACCTTGGCCACGTCGACATCGAATGCGATCGTGGCAAGACCCGCCTTCGCGAATTCAACCGCCAGCGGGAGCCCCACGTATCCCAGTCCAATCACTCCCACCCGCGCCTGGTGGGCGCGAATCTTCTCGCCTAGTGTGTCGCCCATGCGTGCCTTGCTCCCCGTGTCAAAAAGTGTCCCCGTGGTCGGCCAGCATCCGAATACGGAATATGTCTCTTCGACAGTCTAGTAGTAGCCCCCATGAGCGTAAAAAGCATCGCTCGCGAGCGGCTACCCCGACTTCATGTCACAAATAGGACAGTCGTTTACGATCATCTTGGCTGATGGAGCGGATAGATGTAGCGGTGGTCGGTGGCGGAGTAGTGGGTCTGGCTGCCTCATGTGCGCTCGCGGCGCGCGGATTCTCCACCTGCCTCCTCGAGCGTCGGCCGCGGCTGGGGCTCGAGGCGAGTACGCACAATAGTGGGGTCATCCATGGGGGTATCTATTATCCTCCGGACTCGCTCAAAGCCTCGTTGTGCGTCGACGGACGCGAGCGGTTGTATCGGTTTTGCGCAGACACCGGTATTGCCCACTCTCGGTGTGGGAAACTGATTGTGGCCTCCGATGCCGATGAGATCTCGTCACTCGAGCGACTCGCAGCGCAAGGCTCAGCAAACGGCGTCGACGACCTCGAGATCCTGGACCGCCCAGCTATCAGCCGACTTGAACCCAGAGTCAGCGCCATCGCAGCGCTCTGGTCGCCGTCAACCGGAATCGTGGAGGCCGAAGCACTCGTGCGGGCCCTCACGCAGCGGGCAACCCGGCAAGACGTCGCTATCCTCCCCGCGACCGAGGTGCGCGGAGGACGCGAATGCCTCGACGGAATCGAAATCACGACCAATCGAGAACAGATCGTCGCCGCCGCGGTCGTCAACGCCGCCGGTCTCTACGCGGACACACTCTCGGCCGGAATCGGCGGCGAGCGCTTTACCATCTATCCGGTGCGCGGGGAATACGCCGAACTCGTCCCCAGCGCCCGGCAGATGGTGTCCCGGCCAGTCTACCCTCTGCCCGAACCATCGGGGCACGGCCTCGGCGTCCACGTGACCCCCACCACCTGGGGCGGCGTCATGCTTGGCCCTACCGCGGCGTATCAGACAGACAAAGGAGACTACGAGGGTAGCCGGCTGCCGGTTGATACGTTCTATAAATCAGCACGCCGATTCCTGCCAGAGCTCAGGCCCGACGACCTCTGCCCCGGGGGCACTGGCATCCGCGCGCGCCCAGCCCCCGCCAGCGTTCCGTTCTCTGATTTCATCATTCGCGCCGACCGAGAGATGCCGGCCCTGATTCACGCGGCAGGGATTGATTCTCCGGGCTTGACTGCCTCGCTCTCGATCGCGGAGATGGTGACGCGATTGGTGGCAGAACGTCTGCGGTGAGCAGTCGCGGTGTGACGCGAGCGGTCAGCCGCCGCCGGCTATCTGTACCTGTGGTATTTCTCGGCGTGCGGTCGCGAACCGCGCCACCGCATTCTGCCACCTGGGGGGCACAATACCCATGCTGCGCAGCCGGGTGTTCGACAGCGCGCAGAAGCTTGGGCGTTCCGCTTTCAACTCCATGGCGGTCATGCTGACCGGCACGATACGGGCCTCGGTCCGCAGCTGCGCCGCCAGCTCTTTGGCGACATCGACCCAGGTGGCATATCCCTCCCCCACGCAGTGATACAAGCCAAACGGCGCGGCGTGCTCGAGCAATCGGGTCGTGACGTCGGCCACGTCCGGCACAAAGCTTGGCGACACAACCCGGTCATGAAACGCGCGAACCTCTCGCCCCTCGAGCAGGGCGTCGGCGATGCGGTCCAGGCTGCTACCGGGGGTTCGCCCATCGGGACGGGTCTGCACGCCACCACCAAAGAGGCTCTCGACTCGCAAGACGTAGTGCTTTGCACATCGCGCTGCGAACCACTCCCCCAACAGTTTGGATGTGGCGTAGGCGCTCTGAGGATTCGGAGTGGCGGTCTCGGGATAGGGCGCTCGGGCGGTGCCATCGAAGACAAAATCGGTGCTGTAGTGCACGAGGATGGCATCGACCTCTTCCGCCGCCTCGGCGAGAGACCGGACGGCGAACCCGTTGACCGCCAGGGCTTCCAACGGGTCATCCTCGGCGGCATCCACGTTGTTGTAGGCCGCCCCGTTAATAATGACCTGCGGCCGGACGGCTCGCACGGCATCTTGGACCGCTGTCTCCGAGGTCACGTCAAGGTCGGGACGGGACCGCGCCACCACCTCGTGTTGCGCCCGAAGACGTTCGTGGAGGGCAAAAGCAAGCTGTCCATCCGCGCCCGTGAGAAGAACCTTCATCGCGAGCGCTCTTTGACCGCCGCTCGCGTCTCACGGTCGATCTCACGCCGACGAATCGTCTCGCGCTTGTCGTACTCTTTCTTGCCCTTCGCAACGGCGACGGCGACCTTCACTCGACCACGCTTGAAATACATCCGCACCGGCACGAGGGTGAACCCACGCTCGACGATCTTGCCGACGAGCTTGCGAATCTCCGAACGGTTGAGCAGCAACTTCCGGCGGCGAAGCGGCTCGTGACCAGCGTAGCCTCGGTGGCTATAGGGACTAATGTGCACGTTGAAGAGGAACACTTCGCCGCCTTCAATTCGGCCATAGCTATCTCTCAAGTTGACACGGCCCTCTCGTATCGCCTTTACCTCCGTGCCAAGCAAGACAACACCAGCCTCATAGGTGTCGAACAAGTGGTAGTCATGACGAGCCTTCCGATTGTCCGCGATGAGGCGGTCGGACGACGGCGGCGAAGAAGTGCTCATGAAGAAGGAGACGGTGAAAGCGCCGGCGACAAATCGGAGCGGGCTCCGACCAGCTTGACCGCCAGGTTAACCGCCGCTACCAAGCTTGAGGGGTCGGCCTTCCCCTGCCCCGCTATATCATATGCGGTCCCATGATCAACGGAAGTTCGCACGATCGGGAGTCCAAGAGTGACGTTCACTGCACTCCCGAAGCCTACCAGCTTGACCGGAATCAGACCCTGATCGTGGTAGGCCGCAACCACGACGTCAAACTCCCCGCGGAGGGCGCGGAGGAAGACGGTGTCGCCAGGAAACGGTCCAGACACACGCGTGCCGCCGTCTTGACAGCGCTCAATGGCTGGCCGCAGGACCTCCCGGTCTTCGAGCCCTAGCAAACCATCCTCACCCGCGTGAGGGTTCAGACCGGCCACCGCAATACGCGGCTCGGCCACGCCGAACCACGGCAGCGCCTGCTGGGCCAGCGCAATCGTCTGAGTCAGCCGCTCCCGCGTCAGGACCCGCGGAACATCCGCCAACGGCACGTGCACGGTCGCCAGCACGACGTTGAGCGTCGGCGTGTGAAACATCATGGCGACCGCGTCGGCTCTTGTAAGGTGTGCGAGGAGCTCAGTATGTCCTCGCCAGGTCAATCCGGCTTTCGCCCACATCAGTTTATTGATCGGCGCGGTCACGACCGCGTCCAGTCGTCCAGCCAAGGCGTCGGTCGTCGCCTCTCGGACCGCGTCATACGCGATCTGTCCGCTCTCCGCCGAGCCCACGCCCGGGGTAAAGCGTGACACCGCGGCGTCAGACCATGGCCCATAGAGCACGGGCTCACAGACCGCGAGCACTCGCGCATCAAGGGCCGCCAGGCGTGCAATCTCGGGCCCGATCCCAGCCGGGTCTCCGACAGTGACCCCGATTCGGAGCCGATCGGAGCGGCGCGACACAGAACTGGGGGCCGGTTCACCCACCGCCTGTCCTCACTGGGGCCACCGGTCTACAGGACTGTCGTGTAAAAACCGGACGCATGCGCCGACGACGACGCCGCGCGGCCGAGCGCGAGGAGGGCGCATCGTGGACATACGCGAGCAAAGAGCAACGCTGCCGACGCATGCGTCCAGGCCGAAGCCGGTATCGCGCTCCACGACAGTCCACGTGCTAGCCCGCCCCGCAGCTGCCACACGAGCCGCCGCATCCCGAATCGCCCCCGCACCCACCCGCTCGACCACAACTTCCTTCATTGGCACAGCCGGCGAACTGCTCACCGGACGCGTTTGGCAGCTCGTAGCGAAGACAGCACTTCAATCGTCCACAGAGCCCGGACAGCCGGGACGGGTTGAGGCTCAGATTCTGCAGCTTCGCCATCTTGATCGAGATCGGTTCGAACCCTTGCAGCCACGTCGTGCAACACAAGGGACGACCACAGGACCCATAGCCTCCCAGGATCCGCGCTTCGTCTCGGGGTCCAATCTGACGCATTTCAATCCGGCAACGGAACTCCGCGGCCAGCTCACGCACCAACTGCCGATAGTCGACACGCGCATCCGCGGTAAAGGAAAACACCAGCCGGGACTCGTCAAACGTCTCCTCGACTCGCACCAGCTTCATCGGCAGGCCGATCTCGTTGATCTTGAGGGCGCCAACCTGATGTGCCGCGCGCTGCCGGTGTTCCTGCTTCAAACGTCGAGTGACATCATCGGTCGACGGACGACGGACCGCTCGCTGAATGTTGGGCACAGACCGCTGCCGGTCTCGTTCCGCGGGGTGGATCGAGCGAACGACCTGCCCATAGGCGGGTTGCCCACCGTGTGTCACCACGAGATCCTCTCCAGCTTCGAGGGGTGGATCAAAGCCAGCTTCCGGAAGCAAAAAATGGTGCGTGCGGCCAACACGGTCAAACTTGACGCTGACAAAGGCCGGCAACGTTTCAGCCATACAGTGGACTGTAACGGATGCGCGCTACATCTGACACACGAGCCAGTCAGCGACGGCTTTTGGGCTGACATTGCCGTCCACCGCCTCCAGCGCGCTGTTGACGGCCGCAAACGCTGAGACTCCCCGTCGCCCGCCGAACGTGCGAGCGAGCGCCCGTAGCCGGTCAGTGAGGTCTCGGTTGGCCAGGCGGGCGGGATCCGAGCCAGCCTCTACCAACTCGATATCCCGAAGCACGGACGTCAGTACTCCAAGTTGGCGTCGAAGGTCCCGCCGGGCGAGCGCGGCTTTTCCCTTGGGAAGAAACGCTTTGGCACCTTCGAGACGCGCTCGGGCGTCGCGCGCCGTGGACACGGTCTGCAACAGCATCAACGCCGCGTCACGCGCACCGGCCAGCTCTCCGCTCGCAAGTTGTCGCGCTCGGCCGACGCTCCCGCCCGATGCCGCGGCAGCCGCCCGGACTTCCGACGCGTCTCCGCCATCGACGCGACCCAGCACGGCCGCAACTTCCGATACCGTGAGCTCACCAAAGGTAAGCCGCTGGCATCGCGAACGCACCGTAGCGAGCAACACGTCCGGACGCGACGTGACCAACACAAACTGAGACGACTCCGAGGGCTCCTCCAGCGTCTTCAGAAGGGCTTGCTGGGCGGCGACAACCAGACGGTCCGCGTCCGAGACGATAACCACCCGACGCCGCCCCTCAAACGGTCGGTATGTCGCTTGACCGATAGCGTGTCGGATCGGGTCCACCGTGATCCACGTCTTTTCCCCAGGCTCGATCAACAAGACATCGGCAAATGAGCCGCGCTCGATGCGACGGCACGTCGAGCACTGGCCGCACGCGTCCGGCTCTCCGCTCCGGGTGACGACGTCCGGACAATTCTGAACCTGCGCCAACGCGATCGCCACGGCCAGTTTCCCGACGCCGTCGGGCCCAGCAAACAGGAGACTCGGTGGCAATGTCCCACGACGGTGGGCACGAGCGATGAGCCCAATGAGCGACCGATGACCGACGACGTTCGTAAACGGCATGACGAGTTTGGCTCCAACGTGGGGACCGAGAATTGATGTCAGGCCGAAGCCGGTCGCGGGAGTTCGCGGAGCACCCACCCAACGGCTTGAAAGAGATCGTCCACGACAGCGTCTGCTACCACATGGGCGGGTGGTGCGAGAGCTTGGCTGGCGCCGTAGCCGGTCTTCACCAAGATTCCGCGAGACCCCGTCGCGCCAGCCAGCGCGACGTCGGACCATCGGTCACCGATCACCACAGATCGCGTCAGGTCGAGGTCAAGCTCCCGTGCGGCTCGAGTCACCATTCCGGATTGCGGCTTCTGACAGGTGCACACGCGACGATACTTCGCCACGGGAGCATCGGCCAGATGAGGGCAGTAGTAGTGACCGTCCAAGCGCTCCCCCACCGTGTTCAAGCATCGCTGGATTTCGTCCCGCGTCGCCTGCACCATAGTTTCCGCCACCATGCCGCGGGCAACACCGGCTTGATTCGTGACGACAACGACAGCGTATCCCACTCGTCGCAAGAGGCGAACGGCTTCGACACTGAAGGGATACATCTGGAGACGCTCGAGGCGGTCGACATATCCCACATCTTCGATGAGGGTGCCGTCACGGTCGAGAAACACAGCTGGGGTTGACACGATGTCGGACACTCGAGGGGTCATCGCGCGTGGCCGCCCCGGGCGCGTTCCAAACGAGCTCCAGTCGATCTGGGCAGCCCTCGTCGGTCTCAGACCCTGTTTCTGTGGCTACTGGCCATCAAAGATGTACTGCACGGTAGCCTGCAAGCGGTCGGGTTCAGCCACAAAGCCTTCGTACTCGGTTGGTCGCGAGTACGAACTCACAGCCTGGTCGACCGTTTCGCCAGCGGCCTGGCTCGCCTTCGCTTGGTCCACGAGATCGTTGTAGAAACCACTGTAGTTCACCAGATCGTTCCAGACCAGAGGCAGGTCATTGTGACCCGGTATGACGGTGTCAACATTGGGGATACCCGCGACTGCTTTTCTTAGAGTCTCTCCAAATTCCAGCGCACTCCCGTTACCGTTCTGTACATCAAGGAACGGCAAGCCCTTGCGTGCGAACATATCGCCGGTGTGCACCGTGTGGGCATTGCGAAACACGATGAAGGTATCTCCATCCGTATGACCCCGGCCAAAGTAATAGAGGTCGATCTGGTCCGCTCCACTCCCGAGTGACGTCCGGTCGGCAAAGCTCGTTTTTGGCAGATATTTCGCGTTCTCGCCCTTGAACGCGTCGCAATTGGTGACCGACTCACAGCTGGCGCGCGACATCTGCGTCAACGTGTTTTCGTGCACAACGAAATCGACGGTGTCTGCAAACTCCACATTGCCGCCGCTGTGGTCGTAGTGCGTATGCGTGTTGATGATCCGGGTCACCGGCTTGTCGGTGATCTCTCGCACATGGGCCAGAATGTCCTGCCCATAGCCAAAGATCTTTGTGTCAACCAGCGTGACACCATCCGCACCGACAAAGATCGCCGTGTTTCCGCCCCCGCGCATTCCCTGCCCGGCTGGGTCATTGCCGAGCATGTAGAGGTTGTCGGCCACTTCCTGAAGAAAGAGTGTTTCCCGCGCTTGCCGTGCCTCATTCGCGGCACCCATCGCGACCACGCCCGCGAGCGTGACCATTCCCAGACACACCATCCGTTTCATCGTGCCTCCTGACACTGAAGAGTTGCGTGGCGAGTATACGCACTCTGGAAGGGGAGGAGGTCCTCACCCCCCGCAAGCAGGTCCGAGTCCCATATGTCGGGATTCGTTCCTCGCTGTCGCGTTACCCAGAGAGAGACGTTGGAGCGACCTTCAGGGTGGTCACTGACTCTAACGAGCTGACGTCAAACAACTGCGTGGGTCGTTCGCTCTGACGGCCATACGCAGGGACGCCGCGCAGAACAGAACCAACGCCCCCCCGAGCATCGTGCGGAGATAGCGGCGAGACCCGGTCCGATGACCGGATAGAATCGCCGAGCATCGGCATCGACTATTTAGGAACCCGTGATTTTGGAACCTATGACGGATGACCAAGACGTCTCCTCCTTCCGGTCGTGGGTGTGCTTCCCAGTCGATCAGCGTCCAGCGTAAGTCCGGCCTGGGTCGTACCGTATCGCGATGCGGTTCACCGGGCTACTTTCTCGAGAGGCTCTCGACTTGGCCGGCCGCTCTCGTATAACGAGAGATTCCTCGACATGAAGCGAAGACGCGGGTTCTGCCCTGGCTGTCGGGCGGCCTCTATCGCCTGACGCTGCCACGCCACAGCCTCGTCGAATCGGCCCGCCTCCGCGAGAACCATAGCCAGCGTTTCTTGTAACTCGACGCTGGCGGGCGCGCCACGCCGCTGATCCATCAACGTCAGCGCCTGCGCGCCGTCGCGCACGCTTTCGTCTGGCGCCGCCGCCAGCACCCGGGCAAGAAGATCAGTGAGGTCCGGGTGACCCGGGTGGACGGCGACCCCGCGTTGCAACCAGACGCGCGCTTCTCCATATCGTTCGAGCTCGACCAGCGTCACCCCCCGCACCATCCAGGCTTCAGCAAACGCCGGGTCGATCTCGACCACTCGCTCGTATTGCGCAAGCGCTTCCTCCAACCGTCCAGTAAGGCGGAGCGCTTCGGCCAATCCCAGTCGTGCCTCCAAATAGTTCGGGCGAAGTTCCACGGCCGCGGCGAACCGATCGATCGCGTCATTGGGACGACCGCTCATACTCGCTATGACGCCAAGACTGAAATGCGCCTGCTCGAAATCGGGTGTCACCCGCAATACTGTCTCGAGCTCGGCGGTCGCGCCCACCGCGTCACCCGCAAACATGAGCGCCGCGCCCAAACGATGTCGCAGCTGGGGGTCGTCCGGGGTTGCCCGCAAGCCATCTCTAAAGATCCCGGCCGCCTCGTCAAACCGCCCGGCTTCCATTTCTCGCAACCCTCTGGTCTCGTAGGCAAGGGTGCTATTGAGCAAACCAGCGGCTGCTCGAAGCAGCGGGTCGGGCACAGTCGGGATACCTTGCCCCCGCTGCGTCAAATGCTCGCTCGCCTTGTCGAGCTCGCCTAGCTGGCGATAGGCAAGGCCCAGGCTGTAGTGAAGACTGGTCGCCCGCGGATCGATCGCCAGCGCTCGTTCGAGCGACTCGATGGCGCGGGCGGTCTCGTGTCGGCCAAGCGCAGCTCTCCCGATGCCATAGAGGGCGACGGCTGAGTTTGGATGGTGACTCAGTAGCCGGGTGAATACTTCTTCAGCCTCGTCGGCACGGCCCTGGTCAAGATACGTGTCGCCAAGCGAGGCGAGGGCTGGCACATTGTCAGGTTCTAGCTCGAGCGCGCGCTCGAAGAAACGAGCAGCCTCCCTCCGCTCACCCATGCGGCCATAGTGATGACCCAAATAGTAGGCCCACCGCATCTCGCGAGGCGCCAGTGCACAGGCGTTCAGATAGGCGGCTTCGGCCGCCCTCTGATACCCGGCCGCGCCAAGAATCTCGCCCAACTCGCCATATGCGTTGCCCAGCTCGCCCGGCGGCGTTCGCGGATTCTCAGCCTGCCGCGTGAGAGCCGCATGCCGGGCGCGGATCTGCTCCCGCACCGGCCCTTCAAGCTGTGACAGCTCGGGGAGGACCACGGTCGGACGGCTGTTGGCGGCAGACGACGACACTTTGTCCGACGATGAGACACAGGCCCCGACCAGGGGTAGTGTCAGAGAAACGGCCAGCATTACCCAGAGTAAGCAAGGCCGCCCAGCAAAGTACGGGGTCGATGTCGGCACGGCTCGGGACATCGCTCGTGGCGGCGGGGTGATAGACATGAGGAAACGCGTTCTTATTCGGGAGACCGCCCGCTGCCCTCGACCAATGTCGTGTAGCTGTCGATGTCAGTCACGGACCACTCAGACCATACCTCGACCCGCCCGCTCGGCCAGATGACCCGCACGTGCTCGACGGCAACCGCGTCGCCCAGACCGACGGTGACTCGAGGGTCGTGGGCTGACGCGTAGCTACCATCGGCGCGGGTCCGGCGCCAAACCGTCACACCGTCCTCCCGCGCAACCGCTACTCTGGCGCCGACGATCTCACGGGGCGGCTCGCCGCTAACCAACCGGAGACCGAGCCAGTGGTTCCGGCTTCCAAGCTGGTTGATCATTAGACGAACACGCCCCGCGGCGTTGCCAATCAAGACGTCGGTATCGCCGTCGTTGTCGATGTCGCCCAGCGCGGCTCCGCGGCTCACCTCCAACAACGAGAATCCCGCGCCTGCATCGTCGGTCACGTCTTCGAACCCGCTCCCGCTGAGGTTGCGAAACAGCTGGTTGCGCGCTTTGAGCGGAAATGGATCGTCGGTCCCCACCGCATCAAGCCGCTGGGTCACAAAACCGTTGACTGCAACGATGTCCAGCCACCCGTCATTGTCGATGTCGAGCCAGCCGGCGCCAAACCCGGTATGCGGGAGACTAGGGCCACGGACTCCGAGACTCGCGCTGCGGTCCTCGAACAGCCCGGTTCCATCGTTGACGAACAACGTGCTGCCCTGACCGGTCAGCTCCGTGACAAACACATCCTCATCGCCATCATTGTCGTAGTCGCCGGCATCGACCCCCATGTCAGCCTTCGCCTCACCGGTGGCGCCAAGCGCGACGCCCCACAGCAACGCAACGTTTTGAAAGGTCCCGTCCCGTTGGTTGATCCACAGCTGGTTCTCCCGCTGGTCGTTGGCGACAAAGAGATCGAGCCACCCGTCATTGTTATAGTCGGCAGTAGCCGCACCCAACGCCGGCCCAAACTCCCGCCCCATACCGGCTGCGGCGGTTACATCCACAAACGTCCCATCGCCGCGGTTGCGATAGAGAAGATTCGGTTGGGGCGGACTGACTTCCGGGGGACAGTAGTCGAGCGGCCCCGCCCGGAAATAGCACGACCGGTGGGTCTCCAAGGTGTAGTTGAGGTAGTTCCCGACAAAGAGGTCGAGCCACCCGTCGCGGTCGTAGTCAAAGAACGTCGCAGGCACCCCCCACGACGGATCGTCGGTCCCCGTCTCCGACGACACATCGGCAAACGTGCCGTCTCCAAGATTCCGGAACAGCTGGTTTGGCCCAAAGCGGGTCAGATACAGGTCGACCCAGCCGTCATTGTCGTAGTCGGCGGTCGCCACGCCAATTCCGTAGCCGCGCGCCGACGCGAGACCAGCCTCATCCGTCACATCGACAAAACGAAGCGCCCCTGACCCCTCTCTCGACCCGACCGTGGCCGTGACCGTCTCCGTGATCAGATCATTCCGGTAGAGCCGATCGCCCAGCGTCTGTCCGTCGGGGAGCAGCAAGGTTGGCACGCCATCGCCCAGCATTTCACCCTGCACGAGATAGATATCGAGATCCCCATCATTGTCAAAATCGAGGAGGCCCACCCCGGGTCCCATGATCTCCGGCTGATAGAACTGACCGGACATCCCGTTGAAATGAACGAAGTCCAGACCGGTCGTCGATGCCTCGTCGACAAACCACTCCCCCGCGGAGTCGAGCCCCGAGCCAGTCTCCGCTGTCGTGTCCAACTGAGGCGACGACCCGCCATCACCCGTCCCGCACCCCGCAAGGCCAGTCACCGCGACGACCACGACCCATTGCCATCCTCGCCGCCCATGAGCCGTCGGCGTCCCGACGAATGCGGCGCTGCGTTCCCCTTGATTCACGTCGAGACGACTATACGTCAGGCCATGTGGCGCAGTGGGTCTGACCCGACGCCGAACAGTGACGCGCGGGACACAATGTGTCTCCGAGGTCGATCAGCGAGCACGATGTAACTCGTCGTACCGAGCGCGCGCCGGCCGAGGTCGCGGTCGACCAACATGCGTCATACGCGCAACTGTTCTGGGCCGTTCGGGAGTGGTTAGTCACTTCGGTTGGGGTGGAGCGATTGACCGTTGCCGCGCCTTTTCGCGAGCGCATCTACGCCGGGAAGTTCGGACTGTCAGCCAGGGCGACGCCCCATGCGACGATCTCGGTTGTCGCGCGTATCGAGCGGCGGGCGATCACCGGGCGCGCGAGCGCCTCCGCAATCATCCGGCTTGCACTCAAGACCGTCAGCTAGCGGCTCCGCCGCCAGAACCGCGTTCCCGACGCCTTTTCTTTGGTGTGGCCCCGCCACTTGGGGGACACCGAGTCTCCTCGCCGAACACGAGCTCCCAGCGGGAGCGTCAGTCCACTAGTCAGCGATTCCCTACATGAATCCGCGGCCGGACATACATACCGGACCGCGCATCCCGACTGCCGGCGTTGCTTCTCGGTCGAATATACCCAATTTACCCAATATTCTCCTCGACACGCCGTGCCAGCCAGGAGCCGCGCCGCGACTCATTGCAACGGATCACTGACGCGGGGACCCTAGCAGCCCGTGGTGAAAGTCCCTCTTGGCAGCGAGACCGCCGCTGGGCCGGCTGAACAAGGCGAGAAGAGGGAAAATACGGGCAGTATTTGACCGATGAACACCGTGGGTCGGCCGGATTCAGCGACGGGGCGGTGGTTTTCATTCGCGGTAATGGGCCTCTGGAAATTCTCTATACGCGGTGCCGTGTTCGACCGACGCACGAGACCGCGACACCTCGAATCCTATTGGGGTTCGATCCGGAATTCGCGAATGTCTGGAGGCACTACTCGACGTTCGACGGGCGGCTCCAACTGCGGCACCCAGTCATACGGAACTCGATGCGCCCTGAAGATCCGGTTTGTCCGCGAGTTCTCTGTTCCGAAATACGGACTCACGTATTCCCAGACAATCTCATCCTGCTCTGCGATCTCGAAGATCCGTCCGCCTGCGCCCTCAGTGATCAATGTGTTGCCGTTGGGAAGCCGCTGGGCAGAGCTGACGTAGTGGCTCGCGAACTGGAACCGCTCCTGGCCAGAAATCGAATACTCCCACACCTTCTCGAAGCTCACGGGGTCTATCTCCAAGACCCGAGAGTGGATCCGAACCGCTATGCGGCGGCCCGTGGGCGCAGTCGGATTCGGCGCGCCATATCCCGCGGCACCGCCGTTGTCGAAGACCAGCAGATTCCCGGCGCCGGGAAGTCCTTTGGGAATGATGTGCGGCTGGTGCTGACCAACGATCTGTCCTAGATCACGGAGCGCGGCCGACTCTCTAAAATCTGGCCCCATCCGCCACACGACCGACCCTGCGCGGTCGACAATCGCCATGATATTCGCCTCGCGGCTACTCCAGAGGATGTTCTCTGGATGAAAACGCGTGTCGCCCCCGTCAAACCACTTGTTCTCACCCACATACGCGGCCGCGTTGATATGGAGCCAATCCGCGCTCTCCCGATCTTCGTTCCAGTCCACAGAGCGGTGGATGGTGTTTCGTGCTTCCTCCGTGAAGCCGAGCTCATCGACGTGATCACTGGCCAGCCACTCCCAGACGATCTCTCCATCCCACGTCACCTCGAGCAGGAGGTCGTCTTCGAGACGTTTGTCACTGATGTCCGGAACCGTCACATTCCGGTGAGCTAGGACCAGGGTGCGACCCGCATGCACCAACGGCAGCGCGGCCGGTGAGTAGTATCCAACCGCGTTCCCCTGCCGTTGCCAATCGTGATGATGGCGAGCCGCCCAGGTGGTTTCCCCGTCTTCAAGCGTCACTTCTTCAGTACGGTCGAACCGCCACACCTCGTTGCCTTCCCAATCAAGTTGCACCAGTGCGATCGACTCCTGATGAGGCTTCCGCTGCACACTCCCGCCCATGACGAAACCGCCCGGTAAGATGCGAACCGGACTTGGCACGGACGCAATTTGTGTCCACCGTTTGACCAAAGTGCCATTCATGTCGACAACCACAGTTCCTTGGCTGTCGGGCGTGGCAAAGATGGTATAGCCGCTCCAGGTTCGATCGGGATCAAAGACGGTCGTTCCGGTTGGATAGATTGAAGGAACGGCCCGAAGTCCCCAGCCGGTGATAAACATCAGACTGAGCGCACACACGACCCTGACGAGTCGATGTTTCATTGCAAACTTCCTCCTTGGGGGGGACGGCCCTCTGGCCCGGGTCGAAATAGTTGAGACCTTTTACCTCCGCGCGGCCAAAACACCGTTGCGATCTTACGGGATGTGTCCGCGCGTCACGGCGGCTGCCTTGCGACCATCCACATTACCGGACCGCACCCGTCGCGCGGAGCTTGACGATGTCGGCACGGGTGAAGCCCCAGTCGATGAGGACGCCCTCGGTGTCCTGCCCCGGGTCGGACGGTGGCTTCTGAATCTCCGAAGGGGTACGGCTAAAGCGCGGCGCGGGAGCAGGCTGGACGACGCCCTCGACCTCAACAAATGTGTGCCGGGCGACGTTGTGCGGGTGCCGTGGCGCCTCTCGGTAGTCAAGGACAGGGGCACAACAGCTGTCGGCGCCGGCTATGAGCGCCACCCACTCGTCGCGGCTCTTGGTCGCGATACGGGCCGCCATCTTTGCGCGATACTCTGGCCATCGCGCGCGGTCGGTGCGATCGGGGAAATCACCCTCGGTAAAACCGAGCAACGCCAACAGCAAGACATAGAACCGGTGCTCAATCGCCCCAATCGCGACAAACCGCCCGTCGCGGCACTGATAGACCCCGTAGTAGAACGCGCCGCCGTCCAGCACGTTGTCTTCACGCGTATTGGTGGCAGAACCCGACGCGAACATGCCGTAGGCCGCCGCCATCAGCGACGCCGCGCCGTCGACCATCGACGCATCGACGACCTGACCTTGTCTCGACGTGTGGGCTTCGAGCAGACCGGCCACCATCCCGAGCGCAAGATAGACACCGCCGCCCCCGAAGTCACCAACCAAGTTGAGAGGAGGTGTCGGGTGAGTGGCCGGACCGACCGCGTGAAGCGCGCCGGAAAGTGCGATGTAGTTGATGTCGTGACCGGCGGTCTGGGCACAGGGTCCATTCTGGCCCCATCCCGTCATCCGACCGTAGACGAGCATCGGATTGCGCGCCAGGCACGGCACGGGGCCCAGACCCAGCCGCTCTGTCACGCCCGGGCGAAAGCTCTCCAGGAGACCGTCCGCCTTGTCGACAAGACCCAGCACGGTCTCGATTCCATCCGGATGCTTGAGGTCAACCGCCAGGGAGCGCCGACCACGGTGGAGTATGCGCGAGGCCCTCGGCTCCGGGAGACCGAGGTCGACCTCCGCAACGCGGTCGATACGTATCACCTCCGCACCCATGTCCGACAGCAGCATGGCGCCAAACGGCCCAGCTCCGATCCCTGCCAACTCAATAATCCGATATCCCTTGAGCGGTCCCATCCCCCACAGCGTCCCACAATAGTCGTGACGGCGCGGCCGATTCGTGGAGAGTCGCGTTCTTTGTCGTGGGCGCGTTAAAGAGTCGATGATGAACCGTGGTACACAGCGAGGACCGTCACACTGCTCCTTGGGAGCTGTGCGGCCGCCCTCGCCTACGTCGCGCGTGGGATTTCTCCTGCGCGGAGTCATGGGGGCTGCGTGAGCCAGCCGTGACGACTTCCATCGACCAACGCGCGAAGGCTCGGCCTAGTGCACCGAGCGGGACACTTGTCCCTAGGTGCTGCAAGTCCCGCTGAATTCGATATCGAAGCCCTCGTGTCGCCAGCCCGCCATGCCACCGATCATCTCTTTCACCGGGCGACCCAGCGACGCAATCCTCAAGGCGCCCCGATTCGCTCCATTGCAGTGCGGACCGGCGCAGTAGACGACGAAGAGCGTATCGTCCGGATACGCATCGAGCCTCACCTGCGTCAGCTCGGTATACGGCAAGCCCACCGCGCCCGGGACGTGCCCTTGTTCCTAGCATTCCGACGACCGCACGTCGACGAGGACGACATCGCGCGTTTCGTCCTGCCCGGCCGCGCATGGTCAACTTTTCTCGGCGACAGTCCACTATGCTGAGGGCCCGAAGGCTTGTGGACGGCACAGGCCAAGCATGTGAGCCGAGGAGTCCTACGATGTACGAACGGTGTCCGATCTCCTGCTGTCTCTTGCTCCCCTTTGTCGCCGGCGTGTCGCTCCTCCTCGGGTCGGCCACCATCCGCGCCCAATCCGCCGCCGACTTTGTGCCGGTCACCGATGCGATGTTGCAGAACCCCGACGCGGCCGACTGGCTGAATTGGCGACGCACGCTGGACGGTTGGGGATACAGCCCATTGGACCAGATCAATACCGAGAACGTCGACCAGCTCCGTTTGGCCTGGTCGTGGGCGATGAGCGCTGAGGGACGCCCGGAAACGAATCCGCTCGTCTATGACGGGGTCATGTATATCTCCAGTCCACCCGGAATTGTCGAGGCTCTAGACGCGGTCGAAGGCGACCTCCTCTGGCGCTATCGACACGAATACGAGATCGACCTTGGTGGAATCGTGACGACCCGCAATCTCGCCATCTACGATGACAAGGTCTACGTCACGACATTCGACGCACACGTGGTGGCGCTCGACGCCGTGACGGGTAGCGTCGTGTGGGACGTCGCCGGAGCCGACCCGGCGCTTGGATTCCGCTATACCGCAGGACCCATCGTCGTGCGAGGCAACGTGATCGCCAGCACCAACGGCTGTGATCGGTTTTACGAGGCCAAAGAAGCCCCCTGCTTTATCTCCGCGCGAGATGCGGAAACTGGCGAAGAGGTGTGGCGAACGTCGACGGTCGCCCGGCCGGGTGAGCCAGGGGGGGACACGTGGGGTGACACGCCGCTGATGTTTCGCATCGGTGGAGACAGCTGGACCGCCGGCAGCTACGACCCCGGCACCGACCTCATCTACTGGGCCACCGCCCAGGCAAAGCCGTGGGCACGCTTTCAGCGAGGACATTCCGGAGATGCACTCTATACCAACAGTGTGCTGGCCCTCGACCCGGACACTGGCGACATCGTCTGGTACAACCAGCTCCTCCCCGGCGAAACGCACGACATGGACGAGACCTTCGAGAACCTCCTCGTCGACCACTCGGGACGGCGTTCGCTGTTCAAGATGGGCAAACTTGGGATCCTGTGGGAACTGGACCGAACAACGGGGCAGTTTCGCGCCGCGCACGATCTGGGGTATCAGACCATTCTCGATGTGCATCCCCGGACGGGCGCAATTACGTATCGTCCCGGGATGATCCCCGCAGAAGGCGTGGAGCTGGAGTTCTGTCCGAGCGTCGCCGGGTTCAAGAGCTGGCGAGCCATGGCCTATCACCCAGTGACCCAAGCCTTCTACGTGCCGCTACTCATCAGCTGCGAGCGCACGACGTTTGGTCCCGGCCCAGACCAGGTGGAAGGTGGCGGCGGTGTCGGTATTTCGCGTCGGACACATCTCAACCATCCCGACCGACCCGACGGCGTCGGTGAATTTGTCGCCGTAGATGTGACGGGCACTGTGTTGTGGCGTCACCAGACCCGCACGGCTATGGACAGCGCGGCGCTCGCGACAGGTGGCGGCCTGGTCATCGTCGGCGACTGGGACCGCAATCTGTATGTGCATGACGCCACCTCTGGAGACATTCTGTTTCACCGTCGCCTCCCCAGTTCGGTGACCGGTTTTCCTATGACTTACGCCGTCGAAGGGCGGCAGTACCTGGCCATCCCGGTCGGGACCGATCCCTCAATGTGGAGTGGTATCTCTGGCCAGCTGACACCAGAGCGAGACCGCCCCGCTGCCGTCGGTCACGCGATATTCGTGTTTGCCCTCCCCGAGTAATTCCCACGCGCCTGGCCGTGCAGGGAGCCAGCGATGTATAACCGTGCTGACCCGGCGAACACCCGGCCCTCCCGGATAGAGATACGCGTTACAGAGGAGAGATCAGATGAAACATCGAGCTATCACATCACTGAGTGCGGCGGCCACCCTGGTCGCGGTCGTCTCGTTGGGGAGTCCGGCTCTGGCCCAGACCCCCGCGCCGAGGACGGCATGGGGTCAGCCGGATCTCCACGGCGTCTGGGACTTCCGGACCATCACCCCGATGCAACGTCCAGAGGAATTGGCCGACAAGGAGTTCCTGACCGAGGAAGAAGCCGCGAACCTAGACCAGGAGGCCGTCGCTCGCGATGCGCGACTGTGGGAGCAACCGGCGCGCCGCACGGAAGCCGGTGGCAACGTAGGGGCCTACAACAATTTCTGGATGGACAGAGGCACCAACACGATCGGAACCCGGCGCACCTCGTTGATCATTGACCCACCCAACGGGCGATATCCGCCGATGACAGCGGACGGGCAGCGACGCGCCGATGCGCGACGGGACGACCTGCGCGACAACCCCGCCACCTGGACGACGTCGTTTAGTTCCGGTGTGCGCTGCGTTCTGGGCTTCAACGCGGGACCGCCAATGAACCCGAGTGCCTACAACAACAACATGCAGCTGTTTCAAGCCGAAGACTACGTCGTGCTCATGACCGAGATGGTCAACACAGCTCGAGTCGTTCCGCTCGACGGCCGTCCGCATGTCGATTCGGCGATCCGTCAATGGTCGGGCGATTCTCGTGGCCATTGGGACGGGGACACACTCGTCATCGAAACAAAGAACTTCGATGCCAAGCGGCAATGGCGCAACACAACGAACAACGCGCACCTGATAGAACGGATCACCCTTGTCGACGCCGAGACGCTGTTGTATGTGTTCACAGTAACCGACCCTGACACGTGGACGAGCGCATGGACGGCCGAAGTGCCGATGCGCAAGAATCCAGAGCCGATGTATGAGTACGCGTGCCACGAGGGAAACTACGCGATGCCAGTGATGCTGGGTGGACGCCGCGTCGAAGAGATGGCGTCCGCCGGCCAACCGTGATTGTGGTTTTCCTATCATCATCCCATCCTGTCCGGCGGGATCGCCGCGCTCGGGAATCATCTGAAGAGAGGCAGTCATGAAGCGTTATCTGTTGGCAGCGTGCGCGGCTATCATCGTCGTCGTTCTGGGTTGGTCGTTTGGCGGTACCGCCCCGACGGAAGTATCAGCTCAGGGCGGGGGCGACCAAGGGGCCTATACGTTCGAAGAGATCGGTGACGGTGTGTATTTTGGTACCGGCACGGGCAAGATGACGACCATGAGCAATGCGCTCATCATCGTCAACGACGACCACGCGATGCTTGTCGACACGAGTGTCTCGCCGGCCGCCGCGCGCGCACTGGTACGAGAAATCGGCGAGGAAGTGACCGACAAGCCGATCCGATACGTCTTTAACTCCCACTACCATTTCGACCACGCCCATGGGAACCAGATCTTTGGACCCGAAGTAGAGATCATCGGACACGACTTTGTGCGGCAGATGCACTTGAGCAATGTGCTCGAGCAGCGAACAAACCGCTCGTTCACCGCTGGACTGCCGGCCCAGATCGAGAGTCTCAAAGAGCAGGTCGCGGCCGCGACCGACGCGACCGATCGGACGCGCCTGGAAACCACACTCCAGGTGACCGAGGCGCACTACACCGCGATCCAGGAAACGCGTCCGACCCCGCCGACGGTGACGTATAACGACACAATGACCATCCACAAGGGAGGGCGGGAGGTGCAGCTCCATTTCGTCGGTCGTGGTCATACGGGGGGTGACACCATGGTCTTCTTGCCAGCCGAGCGGATCGTGTTCACGGGCGACTTCTTTGTCGGCGCACCGGGCGCCAACGGGCTCCCCTACATGGGAGACGGCTATGTCAACGAATGGCCGGCGAGTCTGGACGGATTGAAGGGCCTCGATTTCGACACCATAGTGCCGGGACACGGGCAGCCCTTCGACGAACGGAGCCAAATCGATGACCTCCAGCGTTATCTGCGGGACCTCTGGACACAGGTCGCGGACCTGCGGGCTGAGGGAGTGTCGGCAGAAGACGCAACAGGTCGTGTGGATCTGAGCGCGCACCGCGCGTCCTATGGCGACCGGGTCGACCGTGTTGATCCGCGCGCTGTGCTGCGTATCTACGAGATCCTGCAAGTCCAGATGCCGATGTAAGGGTGCGCTGCCAGAGAGGCCTCTCTGGCTCCCGACCTGGGGCGACTCAGGCTCACCGTTACTGATGCGAGGCGGCTCGAGACCGCCTCGCATCCTTGTCGTCGCCTGTCCTTCGCCAAAACTCGGCCGTGCTCATGAATCTTGATATTCGCGCGCTCCGCAGTCAACACTCGTGACTATGCTGGGTCTTGTCGTCGTGCTCCTCAAGAGTCTCGCCGGCGCGATGCGCTCCCGTCGGTCGTTGTTGTTTGAGAATGTCGCCCTCCGCCAGCAATTGCTGGTCGCGCAGCGCAACCAGCCGCGGGTGAGACTCGCGGCAACGGATCGGGCCTTCTGGGTCGTCCTCCGACAATGTTGGAGTGGTTGGCGGGGTGCGCTCCTAATCGTGCGGTGCCCGCGACCGTCGTTCGCTGGCACCGCAGCGGGTTCCGAATGTACTGGCATTGGAAGTCCCGTCGACGAGGCCCCGGGCGGCCGCGGGTCGAGGCCGAAGTTTGCGGGTTGGTGCGACGGATGGCGACGGAGAACACGGGGTGGGGTGCGCCGAGGATTCATGGCGAGCTGCGCAAGCTCGGCTTTGAGGTGTCAGAGCGCACGGTCTCTCGGCTGATGCCGCGGAGTCGACCGCCGTCTTCGCAGCGATGGCGGACCTTTCTGTCAAATCACGTCGGCGCGCTCGCGTCCATCGACTTCTTCGTCGTCCCCACGGCGACATTCCAACTGTTGTACGTGTGTGTGATCTTGACGCATCAGCGACGTCACGTCATTCATGCCAATGTCACGGAACATCCCACCGCCGAGTGGACAGCGCAACAGGTCGTCGAGGCGTTCCCGTGGGACACGGCGCCACGCTATCTGCTTCGCGACCGAGATTCCGTATACGGCGATGTGTTCAAACGACGAGTCGCGGGACTTGACATTGAGCAGGTCGTCACCGCTCCGAGATCGCCTTGGCAGAATCCGTACGTGGAACGATTCATCGGCTCGGCCCGCCGCGAGTGTTTCGACCATGTGGTCGTATTCGGCGAGAGCCATGCGCGGCGACTTCTGCGAGGGTACATCGACTACTACGAGCGAAGCCGGACGCACCTCGCTCTCGCGAAGGACTCTCCAGTTGAGAGGCCGGTCACCCAGCGGAGCAGCGGAATGGTGGTCTCGATCCCGAAGGTCGGAGGGCTTCATCATCGATATGAGCGCTTCGCAGCATGACGACGTTAGTTTTGGCGAAAGACAGGTAGTCCCCACGATGCATAGACTCCGACCACGTCCGAATGGTTCCGATTGCATTGACCGGACGAGACCACCCAGGCGAGAATCGGCACTCCTTGAGCGAAGACCCTACCGCGAACCGGCTGCCACCGATCCGCCAGCTCACCGCTCCTGAGCTGAAGACGATGAGGACCGGCGAGACACCGTTCGAGCTTGTCGATGTCCGCACTCCCCAAGAACGCGACCTGGCAATGATCGAGGGCTCACGCCTGCTTGACCAGTCGCTTCACGACGCATTGCTGCTCCTGGATCCGGATACGCCCATCGTATTCCAGTGCCACCATGGCATCCGCAGTCAGCGCGCCGCGGAGTACTTCCGGCAAAAGGGGTTCCGCAATCTCTACAACCTGGAGGGCGGCATCGACGCCTGGTCACAACTCGTCGATGCGTCTGTCCCGCGCTACTAGTGCTAGTAGACCGTCGCAGAGAAACGTTGAGCATTGGTACCGGCCGCGACTGCGGCGTCCGGGCTTGGAAGTATCCCCTCCTACTGGGTCTTCGTACGCGTAGCAAGCTTCTGAGCTTCGGTCGAGTCGCTTCCCTGTGTTTGCGCGAACACCACTCGCCAGTACTGTAGATCTTGCGCCCGGTCGAGTCGACGGTCAGGTAAATCGGTCCATTCTCATCTCGGCGCGAGGCGAGGGCCCAGAACGTCCCCGTTGTGCCGGGAGATGGTCGTGTGGCCCGGAGCGTTGAGGTCCAGGCCCATCAGCCCAAGCAACGACGCGACGATGCCGAAGTGGCAGGCGGAAGAGCATGCGGAGGGCCAGCGCCGTGAGAATCGCCAGGTTCGAGTAGCGCTGCTGCCCGCCATGACAGCGAGTCGGAGGGCCAATGACGTCTTTGCGAAGCTTGCGTCACCCGATGAGTATCACCCGCCCCAGAACATCACCCAACGACGCATCCGATTCGACGCCGCCAATGAAGAGAGTACGTGGCGAACCTACATCGGGGAGGCGTGGACCTTCTACTCATGGGTGAGCGTGAGCCAGATCGCAATGCGCCAGGTGCGCCCGGCAACACAGGTCGACCCGAACTGGGCCTTGCTTTCGGGATCCTCGCTGGAGGCGCTGGGCGTCGAAGTCGCCGCCGCTTACCGTTCCCACATTCACGTCCGGTCGTTCGCCGCGAAGGTCCGTCTCCGCGCGCCGGCGCGCAGTAGCCGGGCCTTCCGTAGGGTCGTAGACGACTTCGCAATTGCCGCTGCGGTGCGATCGTGCTGTCGTTACTCGATCAGATCCGGGGTCGCGGACAGCCGCTCAGTGTCCACGACGGCACCTCGCTGCACGCCGTCGTCACTGGGAAAGGCCCCGTCGCCAGCACGTCGCGCTCGCCATGCCAAAAGGTCAGCGAACCGTCCTCCGGCTCCTCGATGGCGACACGCTGGCCGCGCGACGTCGGTCGGGTCCAGTGGATGGCGCTTCCGAGGTTCCCGTCTGGTCGCTCGATGCCACGCGCGTCTACTTCCGATCGCAGGACCAGGGCGCCTTCGGGCTCTACAGTCGCGCACAGCGCCGATGGCGTCGATCCCGGCGACGGGCGTAAGGAAGGCGCCTGCTCACGTTCTTGAGGCGATTCGGTCGTCTCCTGCTGGACTTCGAAGCGATGGCCGCCTCGACACACAACCTATCCGTCAAAGCGGCCAACTCCAGTCAACGCCTAATCCTTATTCCTATAGACAACGGCGTGTGCACCCGGATGACAAGGAAGGCCGGCGGCACCGTGCCGCGGGATCTAACGATCCCGCGGCAACGAACACACCGAGCTCTACTGCACCGTGACGGCGTTGATGACCACCGGGGTCACCGGCGCGTCCTCGTGGCTGCCCTGCGGGCGCGTCTCGACCCCGGCGATCGCGTCGACGACATCCATGCCTTCCGTCACGCGGCCGAACACGGCGTAGCCGAACTCCTCCGGCGACTCGCCGCGGTGGTCGAGGCCGCGCCGTGCGTTGTCGTTGACGTTGATGAAGAATTGGGACGTGGCGCTGTGGATCGCGTTGGTGCGCGCCATGGCGACGGTCCCACGGGTGTTGCTGATCCCGTTGTCGGCCTCGTTCGTGATGGACTCGCGGGGAAAGGTACCGCTCAGGTCGGCCCGGAAGCCGCCGCCCTGAATCATGAAGTCTTCGATCACCCGGTGGAAGACGGTGTCGGTGTAGAAGCCGGCGTAGGCATACTGCAAGAAGTTCAGGACCGAGAGTGGGGCGCGGTCCTGGAACAGCTCCATCGTGACGTCGCCGTGACTCGTCTGCATGACCACCGTCGGGTTGCCGGCAATCATCCCCCCGGTGGCGAGCCGCATGCGGTAGACCCCGGTGCTCGCTGTCATGTAGAGGGTCTGGCCGTCGTCGCCCCAGGCAACGTTGGCCACGACCTCTCCCGGCATGATCGTCCCCAGGTGCACGCCGTCCCATCCCAGCACCCAGACGCCACCGGGGCCAGTGGCGAAGAGGTTGCCGGCCACATCGACCTTCATGCCGTCGGCGGCCCCGGGCTCCGTCTGATCGTTGACGTCGTAGAAGACGCGGCCGTTCGAGGCGCCGTTCTCGTCGAGGTCGTAGACCATCCAGACCTTCTCGTTCTCGTCGGAGTTGGCGACGTAGAGGAACGATTCGTCGGGCGAGAGCGCGATGCCGTTCGGACGCGTCTGGTCACGGACAAGCACCTCGAGCACACCGTCGGGGTGCAGGCGGTAAACGCCGTTGAAGTCGAGCTCGCGAAGCGGCGACTCCTCCAGTCCCTCGAGGCCGTATGGCGGGTCCGTAAAGTAGAGCGATCCATCGGAGCCGAAGGTGGCGTCGTTCGGGCTGTTGAGGCGGCTGCCCTCGTAGCTGTCGACGAGCACCGTCCGGCCGCCGTCCTCCTCGACCCGCGAGATGCGGCGGTTGCCATGCTCGCTGATGACGAGCCGGCCCTCGCCATCTATCGTCAGCCCATTCGAGGAGATTGACCGGAGCCCTTCGCGGTCACCCTCGAAGACCGGGTCGATGAACGGGCTTGCCCCGTCGGTCTCGGTCCACTGGTGAATGGCGTTGGCTCGCACGTCCGAGAAAAGCAGTCGCGACTCGCCGCGGATCCAGACCGGCCCCTCCGTGAACACGTAGCCCTCGGCCAGTTTCTCGATCGTCGCGCCGGCCGGCACAAGGAAGTCGAACCGCGGATCGAGCCGGAGGATCCGGCCCTCTCCCGCCGCCTCGCCAATCTCCACCTCCTCGGGCACCTCCGGCGCCCCGCCGCAGGCCATCGTCCAGGCCGCGAGCGCGGCCACCATCGTCAGGCTGGTCGGTTTCATCATGTCGTCCTCGATTCGGGTTGGTTGGGCGCACACGGAGGCGCAAGGCGACGATTTCCGACCCTAGGCGCCCGTGACGCGTCAGAATACCGCTATCGGATTGACCGGGGTCCCGGTGCCGTGGGGAATCGGCAGCGGCGAAATGGTCAGCATGAACTCCCAACGGTTGCGTTCGGCCGCCACCGCGGCCAGGTCGTCGAAGTCGGCGCGGTCCATCAGGTGCACGCCGAGCATCGTCAGAGCGAAGTTGTGCAGCGCGAGCCGCGGAAGATCGCCCGCCGGCTGAGGCATATCGCCCGGCGTCTCCATCACACTGCGCCGGTTCCCCTTCGTCATGCGATACCTCCTCCCCTGCCGGATCCGACGACTGGAAAGCTTGGAGCAGCCCCGATCGTCGAGCCAGGCATTGTCAACTTCAGCCACACGGTTGGCAGAGTAGACGGATGAAGAGCGAGCTGTCCAGCTATCGCGGCTATCGGTTTCCGTCCGCGAGAACCGCCCACGCCGTTTGGCTCCATTTCCGATTCGGCCAGGGCTTTTGAGACGTCGAAGACCTGCATCGCATCAGGGTGCTTGCGCCGGTCACTGTTGATCGGCCGTCAGGAAGTGCCGAGACAGTGGGACGACGCGGTCGGCTGGAGGGGGCGTGGCCCCGGCCACGACGGGTGGATGGCGGGCAGGCCTGGGCTCGGGCACGTCGGTCGGCAAACCGACGTGGGTGAGGATGCGGTGGATGACGCGCAGGTCATCGATGAGGGCGATGACACGGAGGCGTCCCCCGCACCGTGAGCGCACCAGCACGTCGAACCTGAAAGCGCGGCGCATGAGGTCGGCCCAGCGGGGCGCCGCCGGTAATCTCTCCGAGGAGGTCGATCGCCCCGCGCGTTGTCGTGAGCGTAAAGTTCAGGCCGCGCGCGACAGTGACGACATCAAGGGCAAACGGTAGGCCGGGTGGAGCACCTCGCAGCGAGGGCTCCAATGGGGCAAGCGCGGCGACAACTCGCTCGATGTTCTCGTCGCTGCGTCCGTAGACGACATCGACGTCCTGGGTTGATCGAGCCGAACCGTGCGCTCGCGCGGCCAGACCGCCCACCAATATGAACTCGACCTCCCTACCTACCAGCGCCCCCAGCAGCCCCTCAAAGTCGGTCATCCAAACGCCTTCCGACCGGCCGCACGTAACTCGTCAGCGAACCTCTCGAGCTCGACAAGCTCTCTCACCCGCTGGTCCGGCGTTTTGCGAAGCTGCTCCCGTAGGAGTCCACGATCAACGTCGCGCTTGTAGAGATCGATGACGCGGTCCATTGACGACTCCGACGATTGACGCTCAGGGGGACCTTCCATAGGACGAGCTTACCCAAAAGCCGCCCGGGCGGTGTTTGCCGTTGTTGCAGCGCTCCGAACTAACTCGAAAAGGGACCCAACCGGAGATCGCTCATTGACCGGTCGCATAGAAGTGGCGTTGGTGTAAGGACCGTCGTTCGAACGGACCGCAGGGCGTGTGATCAATTTATTCGAACGTGTTGTCACCCAGTGGTTTCGGGATGTCGGCACGGTCTTGGATCGACCCATCGATGCCGGGATACTGACGCGCGTCCTTGAACGCGGCACAGTATCGGGAGCGGAGATGGACTGGAAGACGATGTTGGCGTATGTCACGGGCTCGATCGACGAGGAGCTCCTCCGATGCAACGAGTACCTTGTCGCGGAGAACCGCATCCTGCGGACGCACATTCAGGGCCGAGTGAACCTGACCGACGGCGAACGTCGGACCTTGGCGCAGATCGGCAAGCGGCTCTGGCGCAAGGCGCTCGCCGAGGTCGCGAGCATCGTGCAGCCCGAGACGATCTTGGCCTGGCACCGACGACTGGTGGCCAAGAAGTTCGATGGCTCGACGAAGCGACGCTACCCGAGTTGGCCTCGGGTTGATGGCGCGGTTGAGGCGCTGATCCTCCAGTTCGCGACCGAGAACCGTGACTGGGGCTATGACCGCATCGTCGGCGCGCTCGCCAACCTCGGGCATGAGGTGAGTGACCAGACCGTCGGCAACATCCTGAAACGTCACGGCATCTCGCCAGCGCCGGAGCAGAAGAAGACTACGACCTGGAAGGGTTTCATGCGCTCCCACCGAGCGGTGCTCGCCGCGACGGATTTCTTCACCACCGAAGTGTGGACGGTGCACGGCCTCGTGACGTACTACGTCTTGTTCGTGATGCACGTGGGCACCCGCCGCGTCCACATCGCAGGCCTGACTCCCTTCCCGAGTGAGCGCTGGATGACGCAAGTCGCCCGGAACCTCACCATGGCGGACATCGGCTTCTTGGTCGACCATCGCTATCTGATTCACGACCGCGACGGCAGATACTGTCCCGCGTGCGACGCCACCCTCAAGGATGGTGGCGTGACGCCGGTGCGGTTGCCACCGCGCAGCCCGAATCTGAATCCGCACGCGGAGCGATGGGTACGGTCCGTGAAAGATGAGTGCCTGTCGAAACTGATCCTCTTCGGCGAGCCGGCCCTTCGGACCACGTTGCGCGCATATCTCGACCATTTCCACGGTGAACGCAATCACCAAGGCAAGGACAATCTCTTGCTCTTTCCAACCGAGGAGATTCAGGCGGAGGGGGTGGTCCGGTGCCGCGAACGCCTTGGTGGACTACTCAAGTTCTACCACCGGGCGGCCGCATGAGTTTTTTGACCCCGCGGGGATGGAAGGCACCGTTGAAGAGGCCGAACTTTTCCTGGAATTCAACAAAGGCCTCCCGATGTTTGCCCTCGGTGCAACCGGTTCCGGGGCTCGTGAACTGCTGGAAGGCGCCGAACGCTGCTACGGCGAGAAGGCCGACCGGACAACGCTGCAGCGGGCCGGTTCCTACCCGATGGTCTTTCGGCGAATCTTCGGAGACCTGGCGGCCTCGCCGCCATCTGAGTAGCTATTTCGTCGCTGTCGAAGCGCTGATGATCGCGAATCGGACAGCCGCGAACGTCAGGCCGGTCCAGACCGCTAGTCCAAGCGAGACAACAAGGCCCAGAAAGATTGGCGGATTAAGCCACCAATCTAAAGTGCTGACCAGGCGCGCAGCTGGGGTGCCCCGGCCCGCCAGCGAATCGATCTGCGTCTGGAGACTGGCGACCTGAAGCGTCATATCCGATAGGGTGGTCCGAAGCGACACTGCGGACTGCAGTTCTGGCCGCATCGACACGACGTCGGATAGGTTTTCCCGGAGCAACTCCAGCTCGCTGACAATCATTGTTCGCAAGCCCAACGCTTCGTTTATCGGCTCATAAAGTCGCGCCACATCCTCAAGCGGAGCCTTGAGATGGAGTAGATCTGCCATGGGTTCCTTCAACTCGCCGGTCGCCTCCAGGCCCGCCTTGAGACCTGCAACCTCGCGAAGCTGCGGGTCGAGAGCCGCTACATCTTTGAGGGGGTATTGCAGTTCGGTCGCGCTTTCCAGCGATGTGGCTAACGTCTCGACTTTCTTGAGAAAGGGTTGAACCGCTCTTAGAGTCCTCGTAGCTTCGCTCACGGCTCGCTCAGCCAGGTCGATTCGCTCGACGGCTCCTTCGACCACTCTTGCGTTGCTTCGGATCGACTCATTGAGCGCGCATCCTCCAGCACTCGCGACTCCTGCACCTAGAACGACAAGGAAGGCAAACCTGTCCATATTCTCCTCCCGGATCTGCTTTGTGTCGGACGTGCTTCACAGTCTTCAAGGGAGCCCGACTGGGCTTGACCCAGTTTCGTAGACGGCCTAATTAAGCTGCCGTCGCGATCATCTTCGGATTCCGGTGAAGTTGAACGCCGATTCCGGGCATTGTGAACACGGATTCCGACGAAGATGAACGCTCGTCGGAGCGACGCGACGGATATCGGTCAGTTTCGGGTCATCTTAGCGTGCCTCCGGCTTCCTAGGACGATAGTCAGCATTAGAAGGGTCGGCGTGTCGAGGTCAACGGTCAGCAGCGTGCGTCGCACGGCCGATGACCGGGTCCGAGGGCGCCGAGGGCGCGCCCTCGGACACAGCAGCTGCCGAGCCGTCGATACTTGCGAGCCGTCGTTTCGTCCATGCCCGCTTTCGCCGCCGCCGTGGCCGGCGTGCTCTCCCGATTCACCAACATCAGCAATCTCCTCACTTGACGGTCCGTGACCACGCCGAACTCCTTTCGTCATAGGAGTTTGCGCTCTGGGTCACCCGTCGGACACACCGGGAGTTTTAATTGTCGGTAGGTCGGAGTTCTGAGTGTCGCTGATCAAAGGAGCGGCTGCACCATATCAACGGCGGTGCACTAGCCGCACTTGAAGACGGCGCGACCACCTGACGGACATTCCGCGCGTGGCCGCTAGTATCTGTGTGTTGCTACCGCTTGACGCGGATCCGCTGATCCCTTAAAAATGTTGAGGGAGGAAGCCAAATGGCGTTTCGCGTAAAAGGCGAGCTAGTGGAAAGCTGTAGTTGCAACATGCTGTGCCCCTGTTGGTACGGCGTGAAGGAGCTGATGGTCATGGACCAGGGTTGGTGCGCGACACCGCTCCTGGCGCGCATCGAGGAGGGCAATTCGGACGGCGTCGATATCAGTGGGCAGAACGTGGTGTTCGGCATGTTCTTTCCGGGTCCAACATTGTTCGATGCTAAGGGCACCGGGCGCATCTACGTGGATGACCGCACGACCGACGAGCAGGAACGTGAGCTCGAGAAGATCTTCCAAGCCAAAGAAGGCGGTCCCATGGAATTGGCCGCATCGTTGATCACAACCTGGCTGCCGACCAAGCGAGCGCGGATCGACGTCAGGGATCACAACGGCGACGTTCACGCGACCGTGGCCGGCGTGGGCGAGATTTTCTCCAAGCGCTTGGTGAACGAGCAAGGCGACCGCGTGACCATGCAGAACGCGGCTTTCGCCATTGCGTTCAGCCTTGAGAATAAGACCGCCGAGCTTGCGCCGTCAGCGTCCAAATGGAACGACGCGGACATGCCTCGGGCATGGGAGACGAAGTCCGGGGCGGCCGGCAAGATCGACTGGGACATCCGCTGACGAGCCCTTCTGAATACACCGAGGTCCTTGCGCGAAACCGCGCGCTTACTATCGTCGCGATGGTCGGCCTCATGGTGGTCGCATGGGCATACACCGCGTACCTCGCCGTCGACGTACGCTCCGCGAGTATGCGATCAATGGTGGCGGCGGCCGGGGCGCCGGCTTCGATGGCGTGGCGGCCTAGTGATGTCACGTTCATGCTCGTGATGTGGAGCGTGATGATGGTCGCGATGATGTTGCCGTCTGCCACGCCGATGATTCTGCTATTCGAGCGTGTGGGGCGGCGGCGCGAGGCCGAGGGCCGGCCGAGGACGTCGGTCGCTGTATTCGTGGCTGGCTACATCGTCGCATGGCTGGGCTTTTCTGCCGTGGCGACATTCGCGAACTGGGGGTTGCACCAAGCGGGCTTGCTGACGACCATGATGGGCCGAACGACGCCGATGGTCGCCGGTTTCGTGCTGATTGCCGCCGGAGTTTTTCAATGGACGCCGCTGAAAGAGGCCTGCTTGACGCACTGCCGGTCTCCGCTGGCGTTTCTCACCATGCACTGGCGTGAAGGCGCCGGCGGGGCCCTTCGCATGGGGCTCCACCATGGGCTGTACTGCGTTGGTTGCTGCTGGTTGTTGATGGCGTTACTGTTCGTGCTCGGGGTGATGAACCTGGCGTGGATTGCGGCACTGACGGTGGTCGTACTGTTGGAAAAGCTATCCCCGGGCGGCGAGTGGTGGAGTCGCGTCTCTGGCGCTAGTTTGGTCCTGTGGGGACTTGCGGTGGGCACTGGCCTCTGACAGCGCGATGCCCTCGACTAGCCGCACTTGAAGACGGCGCGGCCACCTGACGGACATTCCGCGCGTGGCCGCGCAATCCCTGCCACGAAGTAAAACCCGAGAGCTTTTCCTCGGCGGTCAGTGCAGTCGACCGACTACGGGCGAATCTCGTACAGCTTGTTGAAGGGATTCTCAGAGGCCAGGCGCACGCTTGAAAAGCCTGCGTCGGCTGACAGCTCCCTCACCTTGGCTTCGTGGAATCCGAGGGTGCCAAGACCAGCACCGTCGTG